>Ga0316204_10004590_pt1 | contig 24501 bp, 23 predicted proteins | sample 6monrhotite_MG_2_FD_205661 | JGI IMG/M metagenome (GOLD analysis project Ga0316204, IMG submission 205661) | Microbial mat bacterial communities from mineral coupon in-situ incubated in ocean water Damariscotta River, Maine, United States -... | ecosystem: Environmental > Aquatic > Marine >... | reverse complement strand
TCATATTTTTGTTCTGGCAAGGCGAAATGACGAGTAATAGCCGGTCTATTGCGAGGAATTTCAACGCCGCCAGGACAGAAATAGGACAGCAATAAAGCCTAAATCCTAAACGCTTTGGGTATATATAGCTAAGCAAACAAAAACGATAATTTGCTCCAATCCATTTATTCGCTTTATGAGGTATTATGCAGTATTCCGCGTTAAGAATTTTAGTTGTCGATGACACACAATCCTATGTAAGCACATTTACCGAAATACTGGCCAACGAAAGTCATGAGATTATTGCTGCTGCTGATGGCCTGACTGGTTGGGATCGTTTTACGTGTGAAGAACCGGATTTGGCCTTAATTGACGTTAACATGCCTGGCATGAATGGCTTGGAATTGACGGCAAAAATAAAGTCGGTAACCAGCAAATCAGATTATTCGGGACGTTGGGTGCCGGTCTTGTTAATGAGTGCCAATGCGTCAGTGGCAACTCAGCTGGAGGGTTATCGCGTCGGATGTGACGATTTTTTAAATAAGCCGCTGGACCCCGATATTTTATTGGCCAAAATCGCTGTTTATCAACGCATTATTCGTCATATTTGTCCGACTTAGCATACGTCCCGTCCGTTCTCTGGTTGGCTCAAACATATATACCCGAAGCGTTTAGGCATAGTTGCACACACTCAATTATTTTCATGGCTGCGTTGAGGGGGCTTGCCATCGCTTGGCTATCACGAGCCATTCCACCTTTCTTAAGGAACCGGCTTTTGGTGTTATGTAATAAATTGGAGCACGCTTAACGCCTAAGTCGTAAACGTAAGTCCTCAACGCCACGGGTATAATACGAGTGCTTCCTTGGTGAAAGCATCCTACTGATACTAACCGTCATCCGGCCATCGCGACGGATACCAACGCCAGGTTCTGAAAATTGTTCCAAGCAACCCCTCGCACAAATTCAATGGTTAACGGTTAAAGTAATAAACAGCCTGGACGATATAAGCGTTGGAGGCGGTAAATACACGAAAGGCTTCAAGATGAAACCCGAGTATGTCCGCTAAATTAACTTCTCTCTCTGGGATCTAAGGATGGCATCGCCGAGGTGCAGGGGAGAAAACAATGGCACAGGTATTTTATACCTTGGATGCGGCATTGAGAAATCAATTCGCATTCCGTCTGCCAAGCATGATTCGTCAGCTTGGAATAGGAAAGACAAGTGCTAGGGAAGTTACAGCAGAAAATTCTGCCGTACAGGTTGCAAAAATCACTGCGCTGGATGCTGGGATAGCGTCTGCTTTTCGCGTGGTTTTTCATTTCTTTACTGAAGCTGTTCCAATGACTGGAATATCCTTCTTCAGTGCCACTATTGTTCAACCAATGCGCTTAATATCATCAGCAAACCGCTCTGGATTTGCTGTTGTTCGTGCGATTCAATCAAATTTGTTACGCAATGTATTTGCTACCATGGCATCACGTAAAGGGATATGTGTGTCCTGTAGTTAGACAATGTGTAATGAATATTGTTTGATGTGCCCTATGAGAGTATTGCTCTGTTTTACAGAGTTTTAGGAGAAACACGTGGCTCAAATTATTAATACGAATGTTGCGTCTTTAAACGCGCAGAGATCATTGAACCGTTCACAAGGTGCTTTGAATACATCATTGGAGCGATTGTCGTCGGGTTTGCGAATCAATAGTGCTAAGGATGATGCAGCGGGTTTGGCGATTTCTGAGCGGTTTACTGCCCAGATTCGCGGGTACAATCAGGCGATACGTAACGCTAATGATGCTATTTCACTTGCGCAAACTGCAGAAGGTGCCTTACAGGAAGTAACCACGGCGGTGCAACGCATGCGGGAACTGGCAGTGCAATCAGTAAATGCCACTAACAGTACTGATGACCGTATTTCACTGCAACAGGAAGTATCGCAATTGCAGTCTGAAATTCAGCGGGTTGCCGGAACCAAATTTAATGGCGTTTCCGTTATTGGTGGCGGTGCAACCAGTTTTGATTTTCAGGTTGGGCCAGATGCAGGCGATATTATATCAGTTATAACATCCAACGTACTCAGTGGTACCAGTGTGACTGTAGTGTTGAGCGGAGCCATATCGACAGCAGCCAGTGCGTCAGACATGATTGCTGCGTTGGATAATTATTTAACATCTGTTAACGGTATGCGAGCAAAATTTGGTGCGGTTCAAAACCGTTTTGAAGCCGTTGTGCGTAATAGTCAGAATGTGTCGGAGAACTTGTCGGCATCGCGCAGTCGTATTCAGGATGCGGATTTTGCGGTGGAAACAGCGTCTTTAACACGATCTCAGATTGTGCAGCAGGCGGGTATATCAATGTTAGCGCAGGCCAATGCAATTCCACAAAATGTACTAAGTCTGTTGGGTTAAGTTAGGTTTTGATCGCTAAGGACGGATAGCTCGGATTAATAGCGAGTCAAGTTCTAGCTGAGGTAATAATTTAATATAGCGAATTGAAACAGGACATATATCACGGAAGATGCGGAATATATCTGCAACGATGATGTTGCAGATATTTCTGTCGAATCCCTAAATATAATTTCTGCTTTGCCGATAGGTGGGGCAGGGAGAATTGATAGGATTCACCACGACCAAGGAGAATGGAATATGGGTCAAATAATCAATACCAATATTGCTGCGTTAAATACTCAGCGGGCGTTAAACCGTTCACAGGGAGATATGTTTACCTCCTTGCAACGGCTATCCTCAGGGTTGAGGTTAAATAGTGCCAAGGATGATGCTGCAGGGCTTGCTATTTCCGAGCGCTTTACCACACAGATACGTGGTTATAATCAGGCAGTTCGGAATGCGAATGATGCGATTTCACTGGCGCAAACCGGTGAAGGCGCATTACAGGAAATGACCAATGCATTGCAGCGAATTAGAGAACTCGCTGTACAGGCGGTCAACTCAACCAACAGTACGGACGATAGAGCTTCGTTACAGTTGGAGGTTGCACAATTACAAGCGGAGATTGTGCGTGTTGCCGGCACCAAGTTTAACGGAACGGCCATTGTGGGCGACGGAGCGACAAGTTTTGATTTTCAGGTCGGCCCAAATGCTGGCGATATTGTGTCAGTTGTTACGTCCAACGTACTGAGCGGTACAAGCGTTTCGTTAGTCCTTACCGGAGGGGTATCCACTGCAGGCAGTGCTTCAGCTATCCTGTCTGCTGTTGATAATTATTTGAATTCGGTTAATAGCCTGCGGGCTAAATTTGGTGCTGTTCAGAATCGTTTTGAAGCGGTAATTCGAAATGGTCAGAACGTTGCTGAGAACTTATCAGCCTCGCGCAGCCGTATTATGGACGCGGATTTCGCCATGGAAACGTCATCGTTAACACGAGCGCAAATATTGCAACAAGCGGGCGTGTCGATGCTGGCACAAGCTAATTCGTTGCCTCAAAATGTGCTCAGCTTACTGCAGTAACGTTAACGTTATTTGGGCTCTTCGGGCTTTTCTGAGACGAACGGTATTGAATATGTGATCGAATTCACAGGAATCACAGACCTAATTGCGTCAATAATTGCGCCAAAGCGTGTTGCTCTGGCGGGTATATTGTTGATCAGCGGCGTTAGTGGAAAATCAGTCTGATTTAAAGGGTGGTTATAGACCGGAAGTCTAAATGTTTTTACGTTACAGCCGATAAACTCGATATGAACGTTATTGTATGGTCGAGATACATCAAAGGCAGTATTCGTGAAAGTGGTATTTGTAAAGCAACAAAGGTGATAGGCGAATTGCTCAGGCAGTAATACATATTTGCGCTTGTCGATGAAGAAATTGCTATTATTTAAAGAGGATTTAAGCAACAGGGAGTGAAATAATAGTAGTAACGTAGTATACAGCCAATATTGCGTCGAAAAAGCAATACTAAATGGCTTAGAGGTATGCATTATGTCATCTGAATTAAAGGTTCAGGTTTTGCAGTCCGTCCAGCGGTTAGATCAAGGAAAGATTGTACAACGCAGGATGGCTGATATGCCGACTGGTTCCAAAGTGTCTGGACCAGTCTCGGTCGAAACCGACAGAACACAGTTGAATCGTTCAACGCCCGATAAATTTCAATTCAAGGAAGTGGCATTAGGCAATGCGTTGCCGAAATCAGGCGAAATAATACCGCACGCTGATTCCCCCAATACTTCCGTTAAGCAATTGCAGTCACAACGTGAACAGACCCCCTCAAACGATGAAGTATTCGGTGCTGTACAGGAATTAAATGATTTCGTGCAAAATGCGCGGCGTGAAATTCATTTCAGTGTGGATGATCATACCGGTCGAACCGTTGTTAAGGTAATTGATCACCAGACAAAAGACGTAATCAGGCAAATTCCGGTCGATGAAATACTGGAAGTGGCACGCCGTATGAAAGACTTCAATGGTGAAAAAGGTAATTTATTAAAAACCGAAGTTTGATTTGACTGGATTGTCAACATTTTGTAGTGAGTCGTTTCGTGGCGTAGTATTTTTGGTCTCGTCATTAGTCTTGTCTATACACAAACAGCAATAGCATGGGTGTGTTTATTCCTATGAAAATACTATGAAAATAGAGCTGTATGAGCATAGCGTCGCGGTAGTGTAAAGAGGTAGTTAATGGTATGGCGGGTATTACAGCAACTGGATTAGGTTCAGGCCTCGATATCGAGGCCATTATATCTGGATTGATGCAGGTCGAAAGTCGGCCTTTACAGGCATTAGACAGTCGTATCCGGAGTGTCGATACGAAAATCAGTGGTTATGGATCACTAAAAAGTGCATTTTCTGATTTTCAAACTGCGCTGACACCGTTAAAAAAAGTATCCGCGTTTGAAGTCTACAAGACGACGAGCTCTGATGAAGATGTATTTACGGCTAGCTCTGATTCAAATGCTGCGCCGGGAAACTATTCAATAAAATTTTTTAATGATCCGGCTGATCCAACGTTTACACCACAACTGGCCCAGGCACACAAAATTGGTTCCTCCGCATTTGCAAGCTCTACAACCAGTACCTCAGCATCCGGTAATTTAACCATCGCGTTTACAGACCACCCGGATACGCCATCGTTTTCAGTAACCGTGGATGGCTCCAACGATACCTTGCAGGGCGTGCGTGATGCTATTAATAACTCTGCAGACAACATTGGTGTTACTGCGTCTATTATTAACGTGGATTCCGGCAGTAAACTGATTTTAACCTCTGATGATTCTGGTACTAACAGTAAAATCTATATTAGCGAAACCGGAAATGTTGCAACGACCTTGGGTATTAATGATGTTGCCGCAGCCACCATTGATTCAGCACAGAATGCCATGGTTAAAATTGATGGCAATCTGGTGACCAGTCAGTCCAATACTGTTAAGGTTACTTCAGGTTCGTCACAAATTAACGCCATTGATGGTGTAACGTTGAATTTGGTGGCCCTGGGAACGAAAACCGAAACCTTAACGGTGGAAAATGATCTTGAAACGGTTACAGCGTCGGTAGAAGAGTTTATTACCGCTTATAACAAATTAAGAGGGCAGCTCTCGGGGCTGCGTACCGGTTCCTTAAAAGGAGACACCACACTCCTATCCGTGGAATCTCAATTGCGAAACGTATTTAACACCACTCCGACGGGGTTAAACTCCAGCCTGAAATATTTATCTGAAATTGGAATTTCAACCACGAGTACCGGGGATATATCGCTGGACACGACTAAATTGGAAACGGCACTAACGGCTGATTATGATGGTGTTGCTGAGATGCTGGCCAATGATAGTCAAGGTTACATGTTTCGGTTCGATAGTTATGCAGATGGTTTGTTGGATGCCGAGGGGCTCATTACGAATCGAACGGATGGGCTTGATTCAAGAAAAGAAAGCCTGGAGGACCAACGGTTTGGTGTTGAGTTTCGTATAGAGTTAATCGAAAAACGACTAAGAAGTCAGTTTACGGCGTTAGATACACTGTTAGCCGGACTTAACAGCACCAGTAATTTCCTGTCGCAACAACTGGCATCATTGCCGGGTGCTCGATAAATATTGTGCTACATGGGTCATTAATCACTATGTTGATTTCGCATATACATATATTAAGTTCAGTACAAAGGAGTCTGTATGAATAATCCCAAGGGCGTGTCTGGAGCGTTAAACGCCTATAATCAGGTAGCGGTACAAACAGGTGTTAACGACGCAAGTCCACATCGTTTAATTCAAATGTTAATCGATGCAGTGCTGGAGAAAGTGGCTGCCGCCAAGGGGTTGATGATAAACGGACGAATCGCAGAAAAAGGTCAACAAATTGGTTTGGCGGTTTCTATTATTGATGGTCTTCGCGTCAGTGTTGACAAGGAGCGTGGAGGGGAAATTGCTCAAAACCTGGAGGATTTGTATTTTTACATTAATGACCGCCTGACCGAGGCAAATCTAACGAATAATGCTGTTTTATTGGATGAGGTCACATCATTATTGAGACCGATTAAAGAAGCCTGGGACGCAATTCCCGAAGATGTCAAACTAAAACACCAGCAACAACAGGAACTACAAGATCGAAAAGCGCGCGAAGCCACAGCAGGATAAGGGGGCAGTATGTTAAATAAGGAACGTGACCGACAATGGTCGTCAATACTTAATCTTACTCAAAAGATGCTTCACGCGGCCTATGAGGAGGAGTGGGACTCATTGGTGAGCTATGAATCTCAGCGCTCCAAACTCTTATCGGTATTTTTTGCGAGTAAGCCAATACCAGAAGAGTCAGAGATGGTACGTAAAGGAATTACCGAGACAATGGCAGCCGATAAAGAAATTCATCGCCTAAGCGCTGCTGCACATATCCAGATTGGCGAAAAACTCAATAAGCTGGCTAACCATAAAAGTGCCACGTCGGCATACTTAAAAAATACCGGTTAATATACCCAAAGCGATTGAGATTTAGGTGTTATAGCACGCCCCTTTTTGTCCACAGCGTCGTTGCTTCTCCTTACATAGAATGGCTATGCTACGTCGTCGCGTCTCGCTGTAAACAAAAATGATCGCACTCTAAACACCTAAATCTCAAACGCTTTGGGTATATACCCGTAGCTTTTAGGCATAATTGCACCCCTGTAGATTCTATGGCGGCGTTGAAATAAATAGGAAGCCACACTTAGCACCTAAATACTAAACGCCACGGGTGCAGTATCGTGCCCCGGATTTGTTGTTCTGACGAACCACCAAAGAAAAATAGAATAAATTTGCCAATGAATTCCAATCCTGGGTAGTCGGTTCTCATTATTTCACTATAATTCCACTATAGTCACATTGTCAGGTTGTTACGTTGATCTACCTATCGTGGCAAATTACGGGACTATTGCCGAATATGCGTGATTTTTTACTGGCATAGTTATGTATCACCCCGTTGTTCTAATTATCGAAATCGATAAAGCGGATAAACTTCGGATTGTCAATGTATGACAGATACTAATAATCAAGCGCCGTTTAAAGATGTTCTGTATTACGAGGATGAGTTACCGATACGCTGGAAAGGGATAAACTGGCCGGTCACGCCCAATTATTTGGATGCGATTAATCGCGAAAATGAACTGTTATTGCAGGTGTTATTGAGCAGTGATGAGACATTGCCGGAGAAGGAAGAGGAAATTCCGGAAGCAAAAACTGAATTAAGGCATCTCGATACCAAAATAAATTTATTGCTTAATTGGGTGGGGAATCTAATGATGCAGGCCAGTCCACTACCCGAAAGCCAGCGTATTAGGATCAGTGCATTCGGCATTGCGTTTAACAGTACTCCATTATTGACGCCAGGTGAATATTTGCTGGTTGAGTGGTTTCCTGATCACCACTATCCTCAAGCGCTTAAACTGTTTGTCCATGTGTTGGAGTATATGGTTGACACGGATAACATTGAGCAACGGGCTGATCAACCGGCTAATACAATCGCCGAGTTTGTTGGGGGCAGTGAGCATGTCCAGGACTTAATCAGTAAATATATTTTCAGACATCATCGCCGAGGTATAGCGCAGCAAAAGCGCATGAAACAAAAAGACGAGTAATTCCATTGCAAAAAATACGAAGTTTTAACAATCAAGTGTGGGCTGATTCTAATTATAAAAATATCTCATATAATGAACGGTTTAAAGTAGTCGTCGTATAGGATAATCCGTAAATTATTTGCAGTGCTTTAAAATTCTTTGCGACAATATTTTGACATAACGCAAATCAGGTGTTTTACTCATATTATGATTTAACACTAAGTCAGCGATTGCGCCTTCAATAAATACAAATTTATTCATACGGGAGTGGACATGCCAGAGGCAACAGCGTTACTACTTGTCGAGAGTAACCAGAATGAAACCCAAAAATTAGCCGCAATATTGGAGTTTCTGGGATATAACAAACTAATAATGACGGATCCCACCGAAATTGGTACAGCACTTGATGATAGTGCCATTGGCGCAGTTATTCTAGGTCGATGTGGTGAGGACAATAATTTACTTAATACATTTGACTATATAAAACAGCAAAATCCAGATATCCCCATTATCCTGTTATTAACCGAAGAAGTTGCCAGGCAATCAGACCGAGATTTTATTAAACGCGCATTTGCGGTGGTAAATGTTCCGCTAACCTATGTGGATTTAACTGACGCGTTACATCGTGCCCAGGTATTTCAAGCCGGTAAAAAACGTAAAGGCGGAAGCTTCAACCTGGATTTGTTTCGCAGCCTGGTGGGTAACAGTCGCGGGGTCCGCAACGTACGTCAGCTTATTGAGCAGGTCGCCAACTCCGAAGCAACGGTGCTGATTCTGGGCGAATCCGGCACTGGCAAGGAGGTGGTTGCTCGAAATCTACATTATCACTCTGCACGTCGAGACAAACCCTTTGTACCAATTAATTGTGGTGCTATTCCCGGTGATTTGTTGGAAAGCGAATTGTTTGGTCATGAAAAAGGGGCTTTTACCGGCGCATTTAGTGCTCGGCAGGGTCGTTTTGAAATGGCTGAAGGTGGAACCCTGTTCCTGGATGAAATCGGTGATATGCCCATGACCATGCAGGTAAAATTACTGCGTGTTTTGCAGGAAAGGACCTTCGAGAGAATTGGTGGCACGAAACTTCTAACTGCCGATGTTCGTGTGGTGGCTGCAACGCATCGAAATTTGGATGAAATGATTGTGGATGGCGCTTTTCGCGAAGACCTTTATTATCGATTGCAGGTTTTTCCCATTGAGATGCCACCACTCCGTGACCGTGTTGATGACATTCCACTACTCGTAAACGAACTCATTGCCCGACTGGAGCACGAGAAGCGTGGGTCAGTTAGATTTACGCCAGCGGCGACAATGGCTCTGTGTCAGTACCGGTGGCCAGGTAACGTGCGTGAATTATCCAATTTACTGGAACGTTTAGTGATTATGCATCCCTACGGTGTTGTAGAAGTGGATGATTTACCGGAAAAATTTCGACCCGTTGGTAATCTACCGCAGATCAAGCCGGTTAGTTTTGAACAGCACCTGGCACCCATTGAACCTATGTTTTCTTCCCGCTTACCCCGTGATGGTATCGATTTGAAAGAACACATCAGTACTCTGGAGAGTTCGTTGATAAAACAGGCGTTGGAAGAAGCGGGCGGTGTTGTAGCGCATGCGGCAAAGCGTCTGCATATGCGTAGAACAACACTGGTGGAAAAACTCAGAAAGTATGGTCTGCAACGTTCAGAATCGGTGTCAGAAATTTGACCAGTACGCGCTGCTTACCGGCTAACTCATTGAATTGAAATGGCCTAGTCAATAGGCATAAAAATTGCTCCCTAAGTGATAACAATAGTCCAGTGGTTCTGGCTTTAGTTACGGCGTTAGTTACGGCTTTCTAACTATGGCGTTAGCTCAGTCACTTAACAGGAGCAATTTGTCGCATGGGTGCACCGATTTCAGGGCGGCTTCAAGCGCTAGAAGATAGTTTTCAAACCTTCAATCAGCTAACTGAAACACTGGAGACCACCTACCACAGTCTCGAGGACCGAATTGTCCAACTGCAGTTTCAATTAGATGATGTACAACAAAAACGTCGCGAAGAAATTCATGAACGCGACCGTATTGCTAAAAAACTCACTTCCATTCTGCAGGCATTACCGGCCGGACTGGTTGTGCTCGACCCAACCGGACGTGTTCAGGATTGTAATCCGGCAGCCTTAGAGTTGCTCGGTGGCCCATTGCGCGATGAAATGTGGCGTGATGTCATCACGCGTTCGTTTGCCCCGAAAAGTGACGATGGTCATGATATATCGCTTAATGATGGCCGGCTTGTCAATATTTCAACCTGTCCTCTAGGCAGTGATCCAGGACAGATACTTCTCATCGCAGACGTTACTGAAACCCGCCGTTTGCAGCAACGACTCAGTCAGCACCAGCGACTAATATCAATGGGTGAAATGGTGGCCGGACTGGCGCACCAGATACGTACCCCGTTATCAACCGCACTGCTTAGCGCCTCGCAGCTAAAGTCATTTAAGAGTGATGGTAACAGGCAGCAATCCGTTGTTGAGAAAATGATTGATCAACTGAATTACCTCGCAAGCCTGGTTAATGACATGCTGCTTTTCTCGAGAGAGGAATACTGCAATGGTGAAAGCTTTAGTCTCTCGCCAATCATCAATACACTGGTTAATGACGCCAATAATATCGGAAAAGAAAAGCACATTGTCGTGGAGTTTGATAATCAATGTAATGGCGTGGTTGTGGTAGGCAACAAGTCGATACTATTAAGCGCGTTACAAAACCTGATTAACAATGCCATTCAGGCCATTGCACGTAACGGAAAAATCACCGTGGCGGTGCGATTTACCGAGCTTAACAGCGTGGATGTGGTTATTACCGACGATGGACCCGGGATTTCAGCTGACATACAAAATAAAATCTTCAACCCCTTTTTTACCACCAAATCACAAGGCACCGGACTTGGCCTATCGGTTGTGCAGGCGGTTACACGTGCTCATCAGGGCGATGTTTGGCTGGATTCCCGCTATCAGGCCGGTACCCGATTTATAGTGCGTCTACCCTCGAAGTTAAATTCCTAACGTAACAGGTGAACTACACATGACACAAGCGACAATTCTCGTAGTAGAAGATGATCTTGATTTACGTGATGCCCTCAACGATACGCTGGTATTGGCCGGGTACTCGGTATTAGTTGCTCAGGATGGACGTATGGCGCTTGATCAGATTGAGAGACAAATGCCAACCCTGGTTGTCACGGATATACAAATGCCGCGCATGGATGGTCACGTGTTGTTAAAACACATCAAAAAACGTTGGCCGGACCTCCCGGTTATGCTGATGACTGCCTACGGTACTATTCAAAAAGCGGTCGAGGCAATGCGCGATGGCGCTGTTGATTATTTGACCAAACCTTTTGAAGCGGAAGTGCTGGTTAATATGGTGGGCCAGTATATAAATGTCTCCGGTGATGATTCTCACGAGCTTATTGCAACGGATGATGTCAGCAAAAAAACAGCGGAAATTGCCTGCAGGGTTGCTGTCACTGATGCAACGGTTTTAATTGCTGGCGAAAGCGGTAGCGGAAAGGAGGTGCTGGCGCGCTATATTCACCAGCATTCAGCTCGGGTGAACAAGCCCTTTGTGGCCATTAACTGTGCCGCTATACCACATAATATGCTCGAAGCGACTTTATTTGGTTATGAAAAAGGTGCGTTTACCGGCGCATACAAGGCCTGCCCCGGTAAATTTGAGATGGCGGATGGCGGCACTATTCTATTGGATGAAATATCCGAAATGGACCTTGCGTTGCAGGCTAAATTACTGCGTGTGTTGCAGGAACGCGAAGTTGAACGGTTAGGGGGAAACAAAATTATTCAGTTGGATGTGCGTGTGCTCGCCACGTCTAACCGGAATATGCGGGAGGAAGTCAGTGCCGGTAATTTCCGAGAGGATTTGTTTTACCGTTTAAATGTGTTTCCGTTGTATGTGCCGCCGTTACGAGAGCGTCCCAATGACATTATTAATATTGCAAATAGCCTTATCGCCAAACACGTTACAGCACAGGGCGTGCCCAAGACGAATATACCGGTGCTGGAAGATGCGGCGATCGAGAAGCTGCTGACCCACGACTGGCCGGGAAATGTGAGGGAACTGGATAATGTGATTCAGCGTGCACTCATATTAAAACAATCGGGCGATATTACCTGCGGCGACATTCAGTATGAACAAAGTGCGCCTGCCGTCACAAAAACGGATGTAACACCAGAGCCGGTGTCAACTGCTAACACTAACCTGGGCGTTGATATTAAAAACCACGAATACAAACGTATTATGGAAGCACTAAGGTCAGAAATGGGAAATCGTAAAGCGGTGGCAGAAAAGTTGGGTATCAGTCAGCGTACCTTACGCTACAAGCTGGCACAAATGCGGGATCAGGGCATTAAGGTGCCGGGTCGCTATGGTGCGACCGCCAGTCTGTAACGGCAAATTATAAAATCTGGAAATACGGTAAAATACGTTATAAAGGAATCGCAATGAAAGAAATTAATATGGCTCAGTTGTTACATAGAATTCAGGCTAACGAGGTTTTATCACCGGGTAAAGTTCCCCAAAATTCCGCTGTGGGCGGACCCGGCAATGGACCGGATTTTTCAAGTTTGCTGAAGCAAAGTGTCGACAAGGTTAACGAACTCCAAAAGCAGTCCAGCTCATTAGGTAAATCATTAGAATTGGGTGATGCAAACGTGAGTCTGGCCGAGGTTATGATTGCCAAGCAGAAAGCGGGTGTCGCGTTTCAGTCTGTGCTTCAGGTGAGGAATAAACTGGTGGATGCGTATAAGCAGGTTATGAGCATGCAGGTTTAACGCTATTTGCGGTTATAACCCTGCGTAAAGACGGATGTCTGAGATGTATTCACAGAAGTATTGGTTAACCAATTAACATGGCAGAAATAGTAGCGCAAGAGACTAAACAAGTTCCAAACGGGCTGGATATGATCTCCATTATCCGGCAAATAGTATTGTTGCTTGGTCTCTCCGGGAGTGTTGCGCTGGGGTTCTGGGTGGTGTTGTGGTTTCAGGAGCCTAACTACGGTGTGTTATTCGCATCATTGGATGATAGCGAAGCCAGTGTAGTGCTAGAAGCGTTGCAACAGTTGGGGATTACTTACAAACTGGATGTATCTTCCGGTGCAGTGCTGGTGCCTAGCAAAGATGTGCATAGTGCCAGGATAAAATTGGCCGCTCAGGGGTTGCCAAAAAGTACCAACAGTGGTTTTCTCGGCATGGGGAAGGACGAAGGCAGTAGTTTCGGTGTCAGTGAAAGCATGCAACGAGCCCGCTTTCAAAAAGCGTTGGAGATGGAGCTGGCAAGAACTATTTCGAGTATAAATAATATAAAATCCACGCGAATTCACCTTGCAATACCCAAACAGTCAGTTTTTATAAGAGATCGACAAAAACCACGGGCATCAGTCGTGGTTAGTCTGTATTCCGGCCGAAGTTTAACGGAATCACAGGTGTCAGCGATTTCCCACATGGTGTCTGCCAGTATTCCAAATTTGGCCGTGGAAAACGTGACGGTTGTAGACCAAAAAGGTCATTTACTTACAACGGGTGAGCGTTCCAGCGATATCGCATTAACAAGCTCTCAATTTGGTTATGCCAGAAAACTCGAGAAAAGTTACATCGAAAGAATCGAGAATATTCTGATTCCTATTCTTGGGGCTGACTCAGTAAGTGCGCAGGTCACTGCAGATATTGACTTTACCATAAGCGAACAGACACAGGAATCGTACAATCCGGATACGCCCGCACTGAGAAGTAACAATAGCGTTGAAGAGCAATCTTCAGGGACATTGGACGGCGGAGTGCCTGGCGCGGTGTCCAACCAACCCCCGGCAAACGCGGAAGTACCAGAAAAAGTAGCTAAAGGAGAAGAGGGTGGCGATAAAAAGTCATCCTCAAGAATTCGTCGAAAAGAAATTAAGAACTATGAATTGGATAAGGTGGTAAGCCATACTCGGTTTTCAACGGGACGATTACGACGAATATCGGCTGCCATTGTTGTGGATGACCGGCAAACCGTCAACGCAGAAGGCCTGGTGATCAGGGTGCCGAGGAGTCCCGAAGAGATTGGGCGAATTACCGGTCTGGCTAAAAAAGCCATTGGGTTTGATCTGCAACGCGGGGATAGCGTAAATGTGGTTAACCAATCCTTTAGTATCCCCCCGGAACCTGCCCCGCTTCCTGGACTTCCGATTTGGGAGCAGCCCTGGGTATGGGATGTGGTTAAACAGGTTGTCGGCGTCATTCTAATCATTGTGATATTTTTTGGTGTTCTTAAACCTCTTTTGAAATCATTGATGAAAACTATTCCTGTAATGGCTGCAGTGCAGGCCGCCCCAGAACTTGATGGTCCCGGCGGTGATGTGAAAGATGATACGGTGAGTTTAAGTGGTGACGAGCAGAAAAAGATAGCGGCACCACCGTCCCCTTATGAACAAAATATGTTGCTGGCTCAGCAGGCGGTGGCGGACGATCCCAAGTTGGTTGCACAGGTCGTTAAAAACTGGGTGACTGATGATGGCTGATGACGGTGGCGAAATAACAGGTGTCAGACGCGCAGCCATTTTGCTAATGGCGCTGGGAAAGGAGTCTGCCTCACAAGTATTAAAGCACATGGAACCGAAAGAGGTACAGGCAGTCGGTTCTGAAATGGCGTTGTTAACGAACATTTCGAAAGATCATGTCTCTACGGTACTCGCAGAATTTTCGAGAACCGTTGAGCTGCAAACCGGCTTGGGCCTGGGGAGCGATGATTATGTCCGGGATGTTTTGATGCAAGCGCTTGGTGAAGATAAAGCCGGCGGTCTGATTGATCGGATATTACGTGGCGCCAGCACCAAAGGACTGGAGACTCTGAAGTGGATGGACTCAAGAGCGGTTGCTGAAATTATACGCCTGGAGCATCCCCAAATTATTGCGATTGTCATGTCTTACCTGGAACCCGATCAGGCTGCCGAGGTGTTAGCTTATTTTCCGGATCGAGTACGTGTTGATGTGATAATGCGTATTTCTACAATTGACGGTATTCAGCCTTCGGCGTTGCAGGAACTGAATGAAATCATGGAGAAACAGTTCTCCGGAAACACAAATGTTAAAACATCATCTGTCGGAGGAATTAAAAGTGCAGCAAATATTCTGAATTTTATCGATAGCGCGATGGAAGCTGAGATTATGGATAATATTAAGGAGATGGATGCGGATCTTGGGCAGTCAATTCAAGACCTGATGTTCGTGTTTGATAACCTGAATGATCTTGCTGATCGCGACATACAATCAATTTTGCGGGAAATATCGTCAGATTCACTGGTGCTTGGTCTTAAAGGTGCGGAAGAGGAACTCAAGGAAAAAGTATTCAGAAATATGTCTAAACGTGCCGCTGAAATGTTGCGCGACGATCTTGAGGCTAAAGGGCCGGTTAAACTGAGTGAAGTTGATACGGCTCAGAAAGAAATATTGTCAGTGGCACGGCGATTGGCCGAGTCAGGCGATATTTCGTTAGGCGGTCAGGGGGCGGAAGAATATGTCTAGAGTCATTGATAAAAATAATGATTTGATTCGTTCCAATTGGCAATCGCCGATTATTGAAGAATTAACGGAAGGTACGGACGATCAGAATAACAAAGTGTCGTTGGGTGCCATTACAGAAGAAAAAATCGAGGTAATTAAGAAAAGAGCCTATAAAGATGGCTACATGAAAGGGTTTAAAAAAGGGGTTGCTGAGGGTAATACGGCTGGTTTACAACAAGCGGGTGATACGTTGAGAACGCTTGAAAATGTACTTGAGACATTGTCGGCGCCTTTACAGCAACTGGACGAGCAGGTCGAACAGCAATTTGTTCGTTTGGTTATGATTATTACCAATCAGATCATAAGACGGGAATTAAAGATAGATCCCGGTGAAGTGGTGGGTGTTGTTCGGGAAGCGTTGCAGGCATTGCCAGTTGCCTCGCGTAATGTGCGTGTATTCCTGTGTCCTGAGGACATCAGTTTTGTCTCCAGTGTGCTTAATGTTTCAGAATCTGAGACCGCATGGAAAATTGTCGATGACCCCAGTTTAACAAGAGGTGATTGTCGAATCGAGTCGGAAAATTCCAGTATTGACGCTACCGTGGAACGTCGTTTAATCACCATTATTCTGGAAATGCTGGGTGGTGAACGGGACACGGATGAAGTACTAACAATGGCACCGGACGATTGAGTATGTCGCGTGATAGTGGCACACCGTCGTTCGATCGCAGCAGACTTTGGGGTGATCGTTTAGCTCAATTTTGTGATCGCGTGAAACCATCACCGTTATGTGTTGCCGGAAAACTCACCCGAATGGTGGGTTTAACGCTGGAGGCTGTGGGGTGCCTTGCGCCTATTGGTACACGTTGTCTTATCAGTACACCGCAGGGCCCGGACATCGAGGCGGAGGTAGTGGGGTTTGCCGGGGATAAAATCTATCTTATGCCCACTGACGATATTCGGGGTTTAATGCCGAATGCCAAAGTGATACCCACGGGTCGATTTTATGATGTTCCAGTCGGGCCGACGTTACTGGGGCGGGTATTGGGTGGTCGAGGACAACCGTTGGATGACCTGGGGCCTCTGAAAGTAACCGGCCGCGCGCCACTGCTTGGGCGTTTTATTAATCCTTTGAAACGCGCACCGATTCGAGAAACACTGGATGTAGGGGTTAGGGCTATTAACGCCTTGTTTAGTGTGGGACGAGGCCAGCGCATGGGGTTATTTGCAGGAAGTGGCGTGGGTAAAAGTGTATTACTGGGGATGATGACGCGCTATACCAATGCAGATGTGATCGTTGTTGGCTTGATCGGTGAACGTGGTCGAGAAGTAAAAGAATTTATTGAAAATATATTGGGGCCCGAAGGTATGGCGAGAGCCGTGGTGGTGGCATCACCCGCCGATGATAATCCGGCATTGCGCTTACATGGGGCCTCAATTGCGACGAGTATTGCTGAGTATTTTAGAGACCAGGGTTTGAATGTGTTGCTATTAATGGATTCGCTAACCCGGTTTGCACAGGCCCAGCGCGAGATTGCCCTGGCGATAGGTGAACCTCCGGCAACCAAAGGGTATCCACCGTCCGTGTTTGCCAAGCTGCCAAAATTGGTGGAGCGGGCGGGTAATGCAGAGCAGGGTGGTGGTTCAATAACGGCGTTTTACACCATACTGGCGGAAGGTGACGATGCCAACGATCCTATTGCTGATGCGGCGCGAGCCATTCTTGATGGGCACATTGTGCTCTCAAGGGAACTGGCTGAAGCGGGGCATTATCCGGCGATTGATGTTGAAGCGTCGATTAGTCGTGTCATGACGGAGATAGCCGATGATAATCATCAGCTGATCGCACGACGTTTTAAACAATGGTATTCCGCTTACAACAAAAACAGAGATTTGATTAATGTCGGTGCTTATCAACCGGGTTCAGATCCTCAAGTTGATGACGCCATTCGAATGATTCCCTATTTAAATCACTTCTTACAGCAAGGCATTAACCAACAGGTTTCGTTCGACCAGAGTGTACAGGACCTATTGGCGCTAAAAAATGTTGATCAGGCGCAGAACCGCCAGGTTACTCCGGCTGGTCATAGCAATGTTGCCACTCAGTCAGGCCAGGTTATAACCGCAAACTAGATTTTCCCTGAGGCCAACGAGCAAAGCGATAAAAACTTATCGGTGTTGTTGCGCTTGCTTGGCGTTGGCTCAGTCGGCGTTCGAAAACACCGTTAGGTTGGTCTGTGTAATGCATTGATTTAAGAGAGATAAAAGCCAGGTGATGCGTACGGCTTCAGGCTGAGTTTTTGTTAAACCCAGATTCCGCCGTTGAACACGGATTTAGCGTCGAGCCTCATCCGCCATGGTGGATGAGGCACGGTGATAAACCGTGTAGCGACTCACTTTTTGAGTGAACGCCAGAGGCAGCACAATGGTTTTACTTTTCAGGGTGTTGGTCCGAACTCATCGCGGTCAGGCGGAATCTAGGCTAAAGAGTACCGTTTCTTTCGTTGGCAGGCCGTGCTGCACCATAACAAGAATTCAACGCTACATCCTTAGGATACTGCGGCAGTTAATGGAGTTTTCTACGATGGCAATGGTCATATAGATATGCTCGTGTTTATTGCCACAAAATGTTGCCACAAAATGGATATTATTCGAGCTAATCACATCAGGTGAATCTTACGTTTTGGCGTAGCGCAATGACTCAAAGTGCAGGTGCGGTTATTCGAGGTAGAAAGTTAGTGTAATCATGGTGTTAACTCGCTTTAACACAGTCACCTGACGAATTTAGGCTTAAACTTAATTTCATAGAAGACGTTAATAAAGAGTAAGTTTTCATAATCCAAATTATAGTTAAAATTTGTCACTAACTTGTTTTTATATAGGAATGGAGAGATACATGACATTGTCAATTATTCTTTACGTGGTTCTGTTTGGTGTGGTGCTTTTTGCGATGCAACAGGAAGGGCATTTATAATTGGGCGGGCAGTTACACCGAGAACTTTACACCCACTACTCGACTGTGTAATGGTGTTCGTTCAATTACTATACAATTTTCTATACAATATTGAACACATTGTTTAAATTTATTTTCGCCATTCATTAAGGGTCTAACAAATTATTACGACGATACAACCACGTAATTCAATTCACCGCGACAACTAAATTATAACTGGTGTTTTCGACGCTCTTTTTTCCGGCGTGTTTTGCTGCGCCTGAGAACATCAGGTGTGACTACCGCGCGTCGCTCATTCGTTACTTTTCGGGCCACAAATTTGCGCACATTCAGCATGTTGCCTCTTATGCTGGTGTTATGCAGTGCCTCGAGTGCAACAGGCGCCACGCGGTCTGATTTAATGGTAATTTGCCCATATCGATAGGGCCGGCGCTTGTTTTTGCCTTTGCTGGTATAAATCTCAACTTTTATGTCATCATCCAGACGTCCCAGCGAAATAATCTTTTCGTACAGGCGTTGAAAAATATTTGGCCTGATAGATTCTTTCAGCAGCATCTTAAGTTCAGAGGGACGGGTTCCCTTTGGTATGTTTCCTATATAAATTTCCATGCTTAACGTGCCTTTGCAAATTTCTACTTTATTGTGTTGATAGTAAATACCCTTCGCTTTTAGGACACCATCTGGGGTGATGATAAATTTAATTTAACATGCCAGGCGCTACGAGAAATATGTGTTTTTAGTTATGTTGCATGACTATAGCATTAACATCATACAATGTTTAGATAGATTGCCGCCTTTAATAGCAGTTTTACTGTGGGTAATAATTAGACAATTTAATTGATGGGAAAATATCATTTATCAAACGTTAAATTATATGGTTTAATCAACAAAGTGCATTAGGGAATGCATTAAGTACCATTTAATGATTAAGGCACATCGTTTTTAGCCAATGTTGTCATGGTTAGTGCGCTTTTACGGCTTAATTTTGATTGGCATGTGCAATGATCTGTTTTTTGGAAATATAAAGACACTTTAGACTGGAGGTATATTGAATGTATAAAAAGAGAAAAAATGGCTTTTCGGTACTGTTGGGTTTCATTGTGTTTATGTTGATAACGCCTGCTCAAGCGCATGAACCTCGGGATGGTGTCGCTGACGGTGCCTATAATATTTCTGTTGGTAATCGGGTTGAGCCAGGCTATGCGGGTGAGCCGAATGCGTTTGATCTGATCATACGTAATACAGATGATACCGCGGCAGAGGTAGCAGAAATTAACCTTGACGTTATTATTTTGTTTTTAAAAGAAGATGCCATTGATGCGAAAGTTAAGCGTAAGAGAAAAATGACGGGGGAATTACGCAGAGACAGAGCTCAGCCCAATCGATTTAACATCTCCTATTTACCCACTAAAGCGGGTGCTTATGGTTATCATGTTAAAGGCATGGTTGATGGCAACATGATTGACGAAGTGTTTGTTTGTGGCGGTGGATCGCAAAATCCAGACGGGCGTGCATTTAGTTGTATGACGGAGATCCAATCGTTCCCCAATGGAAAAGGTGGTAAAAAAAGCAAAGATGATTAATTGAAGCCACGCTTCTAAATGCTAACAGCCGCAAAGAAAGTTTTTCTTTGCGGCATCCTCAACATTCAATTCTGCATTACATCCCCGAAAATTAAGAGAGTTTGCGCGATATTAAACGCAGGTGTTGACTAAGCGGCTTCCCGAGCAGCATTTAATGTTCGATATTTGCCAATCACACACCGTGCACCGCATGCTGGCCCCAATACAAAGGATAAAAGCGAGAAATAGTCTAGTAAAGGGATACCAGTAACCCCAGGTGATTGTGCGCCACGCCGGATAATGGGCATAATATATTCTAACGCCCTGGTGAATATATCTGAACCAATATAATTCCGAACGAAATCGGAAGGTACATAAATTAATAGTAATAGCAGTATGTAAATTGCGCCGGCGATGACGAGTGTTAATACAAAAAACAGGGCAAAGTATGCAATGGAAGACATCACCATTTCCGTGGTAACGTCACCAAATAATCTCAGGCGATGTTTTGCGTTTTCATGGTGAGTTTCATTCAGGGTAATCCAGCTTGCAATTGCTAAAATTAGGCAGCCAATGGTCACGAAATACAGCGTTAAAGATGGCATATTGTTAAGTCGGTTTGATTAGGTTTTTATTTAAGATCTGAATTTGGTTACGCTGCCGGTAATTGTTCTTAGTTGTGCCCGGAAGCAGTGATCCATAGCAGATTCAATTAATTATTTTTAGGGCAGGAAGCCTATAGTATTAGGATAAGGTATACAACAAGTTTCAGCGATCCGCTGGGCTACTGATACAAATAGCCCTGTTGATATACAGATACCAGCTCATTCAAAATGAGCTATACATAGGCTATACGTATCGCGTGTTGCTTCGCAGCATCCTGTCCCCATCCGTGCCACAATGTCCATGAGCGAACGAATTATGTGTAACTTATGATTGTTATGTGCATCATGGTGAAGGTTAAAACCTGCCATACCTGGCTTGTAGTGTGCGGGTTTTTGCTGCATAGCCCCTCCAGCTTCAGTGCCTATTATATTTGTTTTACTCAATATATTGTTCAGAATATATTGTTCAGGCGCCTTCAAATACTGTAGTGAGATAATTACACTAACTGAGCGGAAAAGCTACGATTGTGAACTTCATTATTTCGCAAAATAGTGTAGGGAAGTAAAAAGCCCGCCTTCCCGGCGGGCTTACGAGGGGAGAGTTTACTAATTACATTACATCACAATAGTAAAGAGCATTAAGACTAAGGAGGAAATCAATTTGTTAATGCTTCATTACTTATGTCTTTAATTGGTCAGTTCAGAGTGAAATTAGTTCCAACAAAGTTTTACAAATTATTTACTTTTATCTTTTATATTTGCCAAATTGATGAAAGGAGCAGGGCTGGCTATATGGCTGTCGTTGAATAATGGGGGTGGTGCTGGCAGTAAATGCTTATTTATCAATAAGATATTGATTGGGGGTGAGGTAAAGAAACTCGTCGGTATTGCCTGGGTCCGATTATGCCTTGTTAGGTCTGTCTTAAGCGTGCAAACAAAAGCCCCGCAGTGTCACTGCAGGGCTTTTATCACGGTCATACCGGAATTGGGTGTTGAATCTCCCAACACCCTCACAACACTTAATGAGGGTCGTCTAGTGTTTCTTTATTTGCGATTGTTCCACTAAGAGCGGGTAGGCATAACCAAAACCAAAGTCTGTATCCAAAACCACAATGCCGGTAATGGTAACTTCATCGCCAATTTTGGCGGTCTGGTTACTGGTGATGGTTAGGTCATTGGTGCCGTCTTTTCCTGAGCCATCAGTGATGTGCAGGAAGTTACGTTTCATAATGCCGTTGTTAACTTTAACGACTTTACCGCGAATTTGAACTTGCTTACCACTCAAGTCAGTTTTTTCAAGATGTATAGCTTCTACCGTTTTTTTCATGGCATCTGCCGATAGCGCGGGCAGGCTGATTAACAGGGTCATACCAGCCAAAATCGCCATTTTTACTAAGTTCATAATATTCTCCTCAAGACAATATGCCTTTTTAACACATTTACTTGGGGTTTGACAATGCGCCAATGGGCCAGGATCCAGGCCCGACGGTTGATGATGGGCGGGGTAATAATGCCTCAGATTCGAGTCTATTAGCGTTTTTCGAGGCTAACCTCGATTTTTTGTATTTGACGCATTTATCTTTATCGATATTGGTCGATAGTTTGGTAATGGGATTCCGGCCTCTTTAATTAGCCATGCCGACGAAAATTGGCAGAAAGTGTTATAAAATTCTTTAAGTTATTGTTATTTATTGAAATAAGGGCCAAAATCCAGGATTGGGTAGTGAATCAGTGGCAAATGCCGGTCAATTGACTGTGCCGTACCCCGGTGTTACAGGAGGGGCTTTGGGTGTGTTAATGTGCCGGGTTCACTATAAAGCGCACGATTGCCAAACCAAAAATCGCCAAAGACCGATTCTTAAACACGTATGACTCAATATAAAATGCACAATTGCCGGGAATCAGGCGCATTGCGATGAAGACATTCACATTTAAGTTGCCGGAGTAAAAAATCATTATGATTAACGTACTGCAGCTAACGGATCCTCATTTCTTTGAAGATCCAGAGGGCGAATTGTACGGCGTTAATACACGCGAGTCGTTGCAGGCGGTATTCCGCCAGATTGAACGGGACAAAATCCCGTTTGATTTTGTATTAGCCACGGGTGATTTGGTCCATGATGAAACAGAAGCGGGGTATAACGCGTTGGCGCAAGCGCTTGCAGGCCTGGGCGTGCCAATCTATTATTTGCCCGGTAATCATGATGATTCGAATTTGATGGAGAAGGTATTAACCAATGTCACCCAGGAAGGTTTCTACTCATTTATTCAGGGTAAATGGTGCGTTGTATTGCTGGATTCTTCGGTAAGTGGTCAGGTGGAAGGGTGTATACCGGAGCCTGTGCTCCAACAGTTACATCATGAACTGATACGTCAGTCCAGCCGCAACGTATTAATTGCATTGCATCATCATGTTGTCGATGTACAATCGGAATGGCTGGATCGCCTGAACCTAACCAATAACCATGCATTTCTCGACGTGCTTGCCGCCCACTCGAATGTAAAAGTGGTGGTTAATGGCCACATTCACCAGGAGTTGCACGTGGAGCAAAGCTCGATTCTATACTTAGGGGCACCCTCCACCTGTTTTCAGTTCAAGCCTCTCTCAGACAAGCCTGGAATTGATGATGGCCCTCCGGGATTCAGGCATATTGTATTAAACGACGACGGAAGTGTCATTACCAAGGTATATTATGTGGAAACCTGAATGTGGACGTCTGAATTTGAAAACCAGTGCTTATAAACCAAAGCGCAGGCACGCCTCCCTTTAATCTACTGATCGTTTAATTCGTGGCAACAATATCAGCAGCGTAATTATTGAGGTCGCTACTGTCGTTACCAAAACGGTAAAGACTCCCCCTCCATGCCGTCCTATCTCTAAATAAATTTGATAAAAGTTATTTAGAATGATTGTCACTAAAACAAAACCGGTTGTAATCAAAATGGGTAATCCAAAGCTACTTATGACCAAAATGATGCGTGATTGTCGTAGGTCACTTTTACCATTGCGTCTTCGCCTCGCCAGCACATAATAAAGTATGACTAGGATGATGAGGTCGACTGCAGCGCTAATTGAAGCGTATTCGAGTGGTGTCATTGTCGATATATTCGATTTCTATTGGTGGGCTGGATGGATTATGTCGTTCGTTATTGTCGGTTTAACAGCGTTTCATTGTTGTGTGAATATTATCATATAAAAACTATAGTATTATTAATGACTTGAAAAAAACACACGATTAAGGCTAAAGTCAGCATTAAAAATTAGTGGCTCAACTCATCGCGTTGTTTGATAGTAATCGGTTTGAACTGCAGTGGAAATATTACTTAATACAAAAATCAGGAGATTAAAATGAATAGTGTCTGGTCGGTGTACCTCTCCGGGGAAATACATACTGATTGGCGGGAGCGCATTAAGCAGGGTGCTGAATCATTAGCATTGGCCGTGACTTTTTTGGCTCCGGTTACCGATCATGAAAACAGCGATGATTGCGGGGCTCGTATTCTGGGTGAAGAGCAAGCCCCATTTTGGCGAGATAACAAGTCGGCAAAAATCAATGCAATTCGTACTCGAAACCACATTGAAAAGGCCGATATTGTAATAGTCAGGTTTGGCGATAAATACCGGCAGTGGAATGCCGCATTTGATGCCGGCTACGCCTCAGCGTTGGGTAAACCAGTGATTACCTTACATGATGCAGAGTTAACCCACGCACTCAAAGAGGTAGATGCTGCGGCATTAGCCGTTGCCGAAACACCGGAGCAGATCGTTAAGATCCTGGCCTATGTGATTGCCGCAAAGCTGGACTAAGCCGTGCGTTACAATGGGGCAGGCAGACATAACA
>Ga0316204_10004589_pt1 | contig 24512 bp, 22 predicted proteins | sample 6monrhotite_MG_2_FD_205661 | JGI IMG/M metagenome (GOLD analysis project Ga0316204, IMG submission 205661) | Microbial mat bacterial communities from mineral coupon in-situ incubated in ocean water Damariscotta River, Maine, United States -... | ecosystem: Environmental > Aquatic > Marine >... | reverse complement strand
GGCTCGTCCCCCTCGCCCCGCAAGGGGCCAGGAGACAGGGAGAGAACTTCAGAGACAGCGACGAAGGAGCGCTGAAGGGCGAGCCGATACGCCTTGCGGCGAGGCATCTGACGTCGCAACACCCTCTTGCGTGAGACGCTGGGACGTCGCGTTCCTCAGAGGGGCCTCTTCGCAGTTGGCGCGCGCCATACGGCGCGGTTGGGCGGAAGGTGGGGGCTCAGTGAGGCTACGGCTTGATCCGGGTATGGGGTCGCAGGTGGCGCGTCCTTGGGCTCCTGCAAGTTGCTCGGAGCCGCTCCTGGGTTTGATGCGTTTTTCCATCCCCCATCCGGCGCGAACGAAGTGAATTATCGCGCTTCGCGCTCAGAGATCGCTTTGCTCGCGTCAGCGGGGCGGGGGAGTGGAGTGGGAGCTGGGGCTCTTCAGCGCTCCAACACACAGAGCGTCTCCACATGTGGTGTCTGCGGAAAGAAATCAAACCCGGTCACCGCGCTTATCCGATACCCCGCCTTCAACGCCGGCCGCACATCCCGCCCCAACGTATGCGGGTTGCACGACACATACAGAATCCCCCGCGGCCTCGTCTTCAACAACTCCGCCACCACACCATCCGCCCCCGATCTCGGCGGATCCAACAACGCCACATCAAAAGGATGATCCCCAGCCCGATACCGCTCCGCCGCCTGCGCGCTCGTCTTCACCGCGATCCCATGCGCCGCCGCCGTAGCCCGCGCATCCCTCATCGCCGCCCCCTCGCGCTCAATCAACGTCACCGGCACCCCCGCCGCCGCCAGCGGCAACGACAGATTCCCCGCTCCCGCATACAGATCCAGCATCGCCTCGGGCGCCAGCGCCTTCGCCGCGGCCCCCACCGCCTCCACCAGCAGCGCGTTCGCCTCCAGGTTCACCTGGTAAAACGTCATCGAGCTCAGCCGATGCGTGATCCCACCCACGGTCAACGAGAGGCTCGGATCCCCGGACAGCACCTGGCCATCCAGCGCCGCGTCCCACCCCAGCGCCACCAGCCGCGCCCGCAGCGCGGGGTGTACCTTCCCCGGCCGCCCGCGCTTACCCAGCGATCGGAAGGCGTAGATCACCCGCTCACCGTTCGAGCGCAGCTCCACATCCTTCAACCCCCGCACTGTCCCCGGCGGCAGCGCCTCGTGGAGACGGGCCAGCGCATCATTCACCTCCGGGCGAGCCACCGCGCAGGCCGGAATGTGCGTCACATCATGGGTCCGAGGCCTGTGATAGCCGGTACCCGAGGCCGCGAAGGTCACCCGGATCCGGGCGCGGTAGTGGGTCGCGTGGGGAGACGCGAGGAAGGCATCCGGGGCGCGGCCCACGGCCCTGGCGATCGCGGCCTCCTTGGCCTCGCGCTGCGTCGCGGCGTCGCGTTCCATCCAGGGGCAGCCACCGCAGGCGTCGCGGATGGGGCAGGGGAGTGTTTCATGTGAGGTCGGGGTCATCGCCACCATGAGTATCCGGGTTAAGAGCGTCTTTCTCTAGGGACGCCGAGGAGAGCCTCCGACCATGATGTCCAGCTACAAGAAAGCCAACGGGCTGTTGGTGGTCTCCAAGCAGGAGGGGGCCGTCGTGGGGCGGTTTGACGACTTCCAGTTCGATCTGGAGTCGCTCACCATCTACGGCTACCGCATCAAGGGATCCGGCATGTTCGCCAAGGCTGGCGGCGTGCGCGGGGATCTGCTGGACGTCATCGGCCGGGACGTCGCCTTCATCCAGTCCGAGGCCGACGTGGAGTGGAGCGCCGCCCGCCAGGCGGAGGACGGCCGGGCCTGGGCCAGCAAGTACCTCGGTACCCGCGTCATCGGCCGCAACGGCGTGTCGGTGGGCGTCGTCGAGGACATCGCCTTCAGCCCCGCCCAGGGCGTGCGCGGTCTGATCCTGGACGGCAACCGCATGGTCGAGCTGGACGAGCGCGTGAGCACCGGGCCCGCCGCCATCGTCATCGACGATCCGGAGCGGGTCGCCGACATGACCGAGGAGTCGCCGGAGGAGGACGAGCACTGGTGGAACTGGCTCACCAAGCCGTCCAAGTCGTCCAAGCCCGAGACGCCCGACACATCCGAGAGCGCTGACAAGCCCGCTGAGGACGACTGAGCATCCCGGTGCGTCTCACATCCCGCCTCTCGATAGCGCTCGTTTTCACAGTGCTCACAGTGCTCACAGTGCTCACAGTGCTCACAGTGCTCACAGTGCTCACTGTGATGGCGCCGCCGGCTGACGCGGCTGAAGCGGAGGACGGGCTGGCCCCGGGGGCGGCGGCGCTGCCCACCGCGCTGCGGATCTCAATGCCCTTCCCCAACGGGGTCGAGTTCAAGGTCTCCTGCGACTACAGCCCCTGCACCTTCTCCCACGCGCGCACGGACGAGCCCGACGCGATCAACGACTTCTACGCCCTCGACCTCATCCGCAATGAGTCCGGCAATGGTCGCGATAAGGCCATCACCGCCGCCGCTCCTGGTGAGGTGATCAGCGCTGGCTGGGCGCGCGAGGATCGCGCCATCTACGGGCGGGTGGTCGTGCTGAAGCACGAGCTCGACGGCGAGAGCTTCCTGACCGCCTACGCCCACCTCGCGCAGATCCTGGTGGAGGAAGGTCAGCTCCTGAAGGCCAAGGAGCAGGTCGGGCTGATGGGCGGCTCCTCCTGGTATGTGGACGATCGGCTGGCGCCGCATGTGCACTTCGCGGTCTACCGCGGGGCCGAGGTCGTCGACGGGGTGCCCATCGGCGGGCAGTCGGTGAAGCCCGAGCCCATCGACGGCTACACCGGGCTCGCCAAGGAGCAGGTGCTGGTCGCCGGAGACGGCGCGCGGCCCGCGGTGTTCGTGACCGTCGATGAGGTGAGCGACGACTTCGAGCTGGAGCGCGTGGACATCAGCGGGATCGGCGGCGAGGTCGAGATCTACGAGAGCATCCCCAACCCGTGGGTCCAGTGGTCCTACGGTCACCCGGAGGCCTGGACCGACACCAGCGGCTACGGCGGCTGGACCCGGGTGATCGCCGCGCCCGCGCGTCCGCTGGGGAGCCCGCGCTTCGTGGGCTGGTGGCGACCCGCGCTGCCTGAGGCCGGGACGTGGCGGATTCAGGTCTTCGCGCCTATCTCGGACGGTGCCAGCGCGTCCGCGGCCCGCTATCGGATCAGCAGCGACGCTGAAGAAGTGAGCTGCGCGCTGGACCAGACCGCCGGCACCGGCGACTGGGTTGATCTCTGCGCCGGCCGGACCTTCTCGCTGGCGGAGGGGCGGTCGGTGGAGGTGGCGCTGTCAGACGCTACCGGCGACGGGCCCGATCGCAGGGTTGGCTGGGACGCGGTTCGCTTTGTAAAGGTGGGGGACTGAACCCGCAGGAGCCCCGCATGAGCGAGCTGAGCAACACACGCATCTACTTCCGCCAGCGCCCCGAGGGGCTCCCCGGTCCCGAGTGCTTCGACATCCGGACCGAGCCGGTGCCCGCGCTTGGAGAGGGCGATGTGTTGGTGGCCGTGCGCTACCTCTCGCTGGATCCGTACATGCGGGGGCGGATGAGCGACCGCAAGTCCTATGTGCCGGGCTTCGTCCTGGGAGATGTGCTCCAGGCCGGAGCGGTGGGCGAGGTGATCGCCTCGAACAACCCGCGCTACCCGGTGGGCAGCCACGTGGTTGGGATGATGGGCTGGGAGGAGTACTCGCTGATCCCGGGCGGGCGGGGGCTCACGGCGGTCGACCCGTCTGTGGCGCCGCTGTCCTACTACCTGGGCGTGCTCGGCATGCCGGGGCTCACGGCGTACGTCGGGCTGCTGGACTACGGGGAGCCCGCTGAGGGCGAGACGGTCTATGTCTCCGCGGCGGCGGGTGCCGTCGGTCAGGTCGTCGGCCAGATCGCGAAGATCAAGGGCTGCAGGGTCGTGGGCAGCGCGGGCAGCGACGAGAAGGTCGCGTACCTGAAGGCGCTCGGCTTCGACGCGGCCTTCAACTACAAGACCGAGCCCTCCATCTACAAGGCGCTCAGGCGGGAGTGCCCCGAGGGCATCGACGTCTACTTCGACAACGTGGGCGGCGAGACGCTGGACGCCGCGCTGGCGCTGGCCCGGGACTTCGCGCGGTTCGCCGTCTGCGGCATGATCTCCCAGTACAACAAGGCTCGCCCCGACCCGCTCCACAACGTGATCAACGTGCTGGTCCGGCGCATCCGGCTCTCCGGCTTCATCATCTCGGACCACCAGGACCGCACGCCCGCCTTTCTGGCGGATGTGGGCGGCTGGCTGGCGGCGGGGCGGATTCAGTATCGAGAGGACGTCTCGGAGGGGATCCTGTCAGCGCCGGAGGCTCTCAGGCGGATGCTCACCGGCGCGAAGCTGGGCAAGCTGCTGGTGAAGATCGGGTGATAGACTGACCGCGGGTCAGGCCTGGGAGGGACGCGTGCTCCTTTCACTCACCGCCGCGCTGTTGGTCGCGCCGACCTACGCCTCGGATGACAGGCGCCCCCGATCGAGGCCGGGCAGCTCATCGCCCGCAATCAGCCCGCTGTGGACGCGCTGATTCGCTGGGGCGATCACTGGGTGGCGACCCCCGCGCCGCGCTCGGCGACGCGGCTGCACTACGTCATCTCCCCCGAGACCCTCTCCTCGACCATCCTCTACATCCCCGAGGTGCCCGGGATCCTGGCGCTGGCCGAGGGGGAGATGGCCTGGGCCATCGCCCAGGACGTGCACGGGCGTCACCTCCAGGTCGAGCGCGCCGGACCGTGGAGCTGCGCACGGGCGCGGTCGCCGAAGGGAGGTGATGTGGCTCGGCCGAAAGGGCGCGGCCGCCATGGGCCCGGGGCGCAACAGCGACGGCTTCAAGGCGGTCACGATCGGCGCCGACGGTGAGCCGACGGTGCTGGTCGAGCTCACTGGTATCTACCAGCACGCGGCCGGCGCCTGGACGCTGCGCGCGCCGGATCAGGGGCGCTACGAGACCTCGTGGGCCCAGCAGGTCCGGCTCCTGGATCTGGCCCGCCTGGAGAGCGAGTGGATCCTGAGCGCCACCGAGGACGCCGGGGTGATCGTGTGGGACACCGTCACCCAGCAGTCCTGGCGCATCGCACTGCCTCAGCGCGGCGCCCGCTGAGGCGTCGATTGATGACGCCCTGGGATCAGTAGGTCGGCAGGCTGGTGTCGATCTCGGTGGCCCAGCCGGTGATGCCGCCGTCCAGGTTGAACAGGCGGGTGAAGCCGGCGGCGGCCAGCGCGGCGGCGGCCTTGGCGGAGCGGCCGCCCATCTTGCAGTGGATGAGGATGTCCCGGTCGCGGGGCAGCTCGTCGGCGATGGCCAGCACGTCCTCGTGGGGCTGGAGGCGGTCGGCGAAGGCGAGCGTGACGATGGCAGCCTCGTGGGGCTTCCGCACATCCAGCACGTAGGGCGCCCAGCCCCCGTCCAGCTTCTCCTTCGCCTGCTTCACTCCGATGCGCTCGAATCCTTCCGCCACTGGGGCCTCCTGGTGATCGTCCGCCCCGGGAATACCACAGAACTGCTGGTAGTCGATGAGCTCGGTGATCGGCTTGGCGTCGGGATCGCGGCGCAGCTTCAGCTCCCGAAACTTCATGTTGAGGGCGTCGTAGAGGAGGAGCCGGCCCTTCAGGGTGTTGCCCGCGCCCAGGATGATCTTCACGGTCTCCGTCGCCTGGAGACAGCCCACCACGCCGGGCAGGATGCCCAGCACGCCGCCCTCGGCGCAGGAGGGGACGAGGCCCGGGGGCGGGGGCTCGGGGTAGAGGTCGCGGTAGTTGGGGCCGTCCTCGTAGTTGAAGACCGTGACCTGGCCCTCGAACTTGAAGATGGAGCCGTAGACGTTGGGCTTGCCGAGGATGACGCAGGCGTCGTTGACGAGGTAGCGCGTGGGGAAGTTGTCCGTGCCGTCCACGACGATGTCGTAGTCCTCCATGATGCGGAGCGCGTTCTCGCTCGTCAGCGCCTCGTTGTAGAGGTCCACCTGGACGTTGGGGTTGATGTCGAGGATGCGGTCCCGGGCGGACTCGACCTTGGGAGCGCCCACCCGGCTGGTGCCGTGGATGATCTGGCGCTGGAGGTTGGACTCGTCGACCACGTCGAAGTCCACGATGCCGATGCGGCCCACGCCCGCCGCCGCGAGGTAGAGGAGCAGCGGGCTGCCCAGGCCGCCGGTGCCCACGCAGAGCACCCTGGCGGCCTTGAGCCGCTTCTGGCCCTCCATGCCGACCTCGGGGAGGATGAGGTGACGGGAGTAGCGGGAGATCTCCTCGTTGTTCAGCTCGGGCAGCTCGGCCTGGGCCTCGTCCTCGCCGGCGCCGCCGGCGATGGAGGGCACGATGAGCAGCTCGGCGCCGGCGCTCACGGCGGTGTCTTCCTTGTCGAGGAAGCGGATGTCCTCGTCGCCCAGGTAGACGTTGACGAAGGAGCGCAGCCGCCCCTTGTCGTCGCGCAGGTGCTTCAGCAGCGAGGGGTAGGTGCCGGTCAGGGCGCTCAGGGCCTCACCCACGGTGGCGCCGTCGACGGAGACCACCGACTGTTGATCGGTGTAGGCGCGCAGCGGGGTGGGGATGTGGATGCTCACGGACATGCGGGTCTCCGTTTCTGGATTGCTCATCAGAGTTGCTGAATCTCTTCAGGGGTCATGACGGACCGGTCTTCGGTCAGGCGCCAGGACTTCAGATCCGCCAGGGCCCCCTCGCGGATGGAGGCGATGACGTAGCTCATGTTGGGCAGGGCGTGGTCCCGGTCGTACTCCGAGTAGTCCGCCGGGTGGTCCGGGTGGGAGTGGTAGTAGCCCACCACCTCCAGCCCCTCGGCGTTCAGCGCCATCTCGGCGCGCATGACCGTCAGGCCGTTGACCTTGTACCGGTTGTGCGCGCTGTCAGCCCGCTCGTTGATGAGCGGGTGCGCGCGGGTGACCCGGTTGCGCTCGCGGTCGCCGGCGAGGAGCCCCACGACTTCGTGCGGGTAGCCCTCCTCGGCGTGGGCCTGGAGCTTGCTCAGCTCCGAGGGGTCGATCGTCAGGCTCATTCCGCGTCATCCTCGTCTTCGCGCCAGACGTGCTCTTCGGACAGGTACCGATCGCCGCCGTCTGGGAAGAGAGTCACCACCACGCCCTCGTCAAGCCGCTTCGCCACCTCCAGCGCGCCCCAGACAGCGGCGCCGGAGGAGACCCCGGCGAGCAGGCCCTCCTCCCGGGCGAGGGCCCTCACGAGCCGCAGGGACTCCTCGGTGGGCGCCCCCAGGTGCTCGTCGGCCAGCTCGGGGGCGTAGATGGACGGCGTGAGGGCCGTCTCCATGTGCTTCAGGCCCTCAAGGCCGTGGAAGGGGGAGTCGGGCTCCACCGTGTAGCAGCGGATCGTCGGGTTCCTGAACTTCAGGTAGCGGCTGGTGCCGACGAAGGTGCCGGAGGTGCCGAGGCCCGTGACCCAGTGGGTGACCCGGCCGTCGGTCTGTCGCCAGATCTCGGGGCCGGTGGACTCGAAGTGAGCCCGCCAGTTGGCGTCGTTGCTGTACTGATCGGCGTAGTAGTAGCGGCCGGGGTGCTCGGCGTGCAGGGCGCGGGCCTTCAGGATGGCGCCGTCGCTGCCCTCCATGGGGGAGGTGAGCACTAGGTTGACGCCGTAGGCGAGCAGGGTGCGCTTGCGCTCGGTGTTGGCGTTGGCCGGGAGGCAGAGCGTGACCTTGTAGCCGCGGCTGGCGGCCACCATGGCGTAGGCGATGCCGGTGTTGCCCGAGGAGGCGTCCAGCAGCTCCACGCCGGGGGTGAGCAGGCCGCGCCGCTCGGCGTCCATGACGATGGACAGCGCCGCCCGGTCCTTGACTGAGCCGCCGGGGTTGAACCACTCCAGCTTGGCCATCACCGCGACCTTGTCGGACACGCCGTAGGCCGCGGGGAGGTGCTTGAGCTGGACCAGCGGGGTGCAGCCGACGCGCTTCAGCAGCCCGGTCGCGCCGTCGAAGGCGGTCGTGACGGATGTATCCGGAAGACAGGGCAGGACGGACATTGCGCTCCCGTGCCCCGGTCAGTCGGGGCGGCTCCGGATTCAAACTCTAACGTTAACGTTAGGGTTTGCGAGTCAAGGCTCAGGACAAGAAGCCTGAGTGTGAGATCGGTTGCAGACATCCTGGAAGTCTCTGCCGGCCCCCCTTCCCCAGGCAGCCGCCGCGCTTAGCGGCCCTGGCCGAGAGTCGGCGTATGTCGTTGGATGGCGGCCAGCACGTCCGCGGGGGAGGCGACCGCGCCCGCGCCGACGTCCCCGCAGGCCAGGCGCTTCTCTACCGGATCGACCACAGCGTAGCGCCCCAGCTCGTCGAGCCAGCCGAGGTTGCGCCGCACCACGGGGTGCATCCACATCTCGGTGTTCATGGCGGGGGCGAGCACGCAGCGCTTGCCGCGGGGGAGCGCCATCAGCACGGTGCTCAGCGCGTCGTCGGCGAGGCCGCAGGCGAGCTTGCCGAGGGTGTTGGCGGTCAGCGGCATGACGGCGGCCACGTCGGCCCACTTGGCCCACTCGATGTGATCGATGCCCCCGGTGTCGCCGCCCTCGAAGGTGTCGGTCATCACCGGGTGGCCGCTCAGGCCCTCGAAGGTCGCCGTACCCACGAAGCGGGTCGCGCTGGCTGTCATGATCACGCGCACCGCGTAGCCGGACTTGATCGCCAGGCTGGTCAGCTCGCAGGCTTTGTAGGCGGCGATGCCCCCAGTCACGCCCAGCAGCAGGTTCACGTCGTACTCCCGGGTGGACCGCGCTTGCCGCGGCGCCGACCTGGGGAGATACTGGCACGCCAGCGGTCGGCTTGCCAGTCGCCTGCGGTGGAGAGGTGAGATGTCCCGGGTTCCTGCTCTGAAGGCTTCGCTGGTGTACGCGCTGATCGCGTCGTTCGTGCTCTCCTCCGTCTCAGCGCCCGCGCTCGCTGACGACGCCCCGACCCGACGGCTGGAGGAGGTCGACCTGACCGCGCCGCCGCCGCAGCTCGACTACAAGTCCTGGGGCGATCAGGTCTACGCCGATGGGTACAAGCTCATCGCCAGCCGCAACAACCGCATGGCCTACCTGCGGCGGTCGCTGGCGGAGGTGCCCGAGGCCGCTGTCATCATGGACAAGCGTCACTACCGGCAGAACCTGGGCACGGCGCTGCTCGTCAGCGGGTTCTTTCTGTCCGTCGCCGGGTTCGTGGCCCAGGATCAGGGCATCACCGAGCCCGGGAACAACCGCGGGACCGTGCTCGGGGTGGCGGGCATGGGGGCCGGCGTGATGGTCTTCGCCATCTCTCCGCGCATGGGCAAGGCGACCGACCTCTACAACGACTGGGCGCGGGACGAGGGCATTCCTTCCTGGCCGTGACCCTCCCGGCCGGGATCAGCGTCCGGCGAGCGCGCCGCTGAGCGCCGGCATCAAGCGGGACTCCACCAGCCTGAGCGCCAGCGCCTGGAACTTCAGCAGGCTCACCCGGTTCAGGATCTCCGGGCCGCTGGCCCCGGCGAGGTCGCTGACGACCTTGACCGCGTGGAAGCGCGCCCCCCGGGCGGCGAGGCGCACGCCGTCTGCCTCCATCTCACAGAGCTCCGCGCCGGCGGTCGCCCAGCGCCGGCGGCTCTCCGGGTCCATCACCGGCGCGTCCACGGTCACCACAGTGGCCTGCCCCAGCCCGGCCAGCGGCGCGATGGGGATCCGCGCCGCGCCGCGCATGACCGCGTCCGCGCTGAGCACGCTGCCCACGGCCAGCCCGTCCACGAGGGCGCCGCAGGTGCCGACGGAGATCACGACGGCGGCGGGCCAGGCGGCCAGGGCGGCGGCCGTCCGCTGCTGAGCGTTCTCCGGACCCACCCCGCAGCAGAGCACGCCGAGCGCCGCGCCGCCGCGGCGCCCCACGGTCAGGCGGCGGCTGACGACGCGCGGCGAGGACAGCCACCGCAGCAGCGGCAGCGTCTCGGCGCGCAGCGCTCCGACGAGGAGGATCCGATCGGGAGAGGAAGCCACGGCGGCCTCAGGCGTCCATGATCCGGGTCAGCTCGTCCTCGGAGATGTCGGCGTTGTGGTGCACGTTCTGCACATCGTCGCAGTCCTCGAGCAGGTCCAGCATGCGCATGAACTGCTCGGCCTTGGCCCCCTCCAGGGTGACCGTGTTGTCGGGCAGGTAGGACAGCTCAGCGCTCTCGACGGTGAAGTCGGCCTGCAGCGCGTCCCGCGCGCCGGCGAAGGCGTCCAGCTCGGCGGTGACCTCCCAGCCCTCGCCCTCGACGGTGACGTCGTCAGCGCCGGCCTCCAGGGCCGCCATCATCAGCTCGTCCTCGTCGACGCCCTCGCTGGGCCCCGCGATGACGCCCATGCGCTTGAACATGTAGGCCACGCACCCGCTGGTGCCGAGGTTGCCGTTGCCCTTGTTGAAGGCGAAGCGGATCTCAGCGGCCGAGCGGTTGCGGTTGTCGGTGAGCACCTCGAGGATCACGGCGACGCCGCCGGGTCCGTAGCCCTCCATGTTGAACTCATGGTAGTCGGCCATGTCGACGTTGCCGCTGCCCTTGGCGACGGCGCGGGCGATGTTGTCCTTGGGCATGGACGCGCCCTTGGCCTTGTCGACCGCGAGGCGGAGGCGCGGGTTGGCGTCGATGTCACCGCCGCCCATCTGGGCGGCCACGGTGATCTCCTTGATCAGCTTGGTGAACAGCTTGCCGCGCTTGGCATCCTGGGCACCCTTGCGCCGCTTGATGTTGGCCCATTTTGAGTGGCCGGCCACAACTGACTCCTTCGGAATGTGTACAGGACGGGGCCGTAACGTGTCGCGGCGGCCCGGTCTACTGACCCTGACGGAGGCGGGCCGCGGCGTCCAGGAAGGCCTGACTCTCTCCCGCCTCACCCAGACGCTGGAGGAGGGCCGCGGCCTCCTCGGTGCGCCCGAGATCCGCGGCGGCGGCAGCCAGCGCGACCATCACCGCGGCGTTGCCCGTGCGCTGGGCGCCGACGGACAGCACCTCGTAGGCGCGCTCCCTCGCGCCGGCGACGCTGTGGAGCTCGGCGGCGGCCATGTAGGGGCGGGGGTCCGCGGGGAAGCGCTCGAGCAGCGCCTCCATCATGGGGATGCCGCGGGGGTCGGGGATCATCGCGTAGGAGCGGGCGGCGGCGATGGCGAGCTGCACATCGGCTGGCCGGAGCACGGCGGCGTTGGCGAGGAGCGGCGCCGCGTCGGCGGCGTCTCCCCGGTGGAGCAGCAGGAGCCCCAGCGCGGCCTGCACATCCGGGCTCTCCGGGGACAGCGCGTAGGCGCGCTTCATGTCGGAGACGGCGAGCTTGAGCGCCTCTTCGCCGCCGAGGGTGTCGCTGGCCTGGGCCAGCAGGTTGCCCCGGGCGTACCAGGTGAGGAAGGTCTCGGGGTAGCGCTTGACCGCGTCGTCGAGCGCGGTGCGCGCCGAGGTGACGTTGCCGTCGTCCACCAGCGCGCGGCTCCGCTCCAGCAGCTCGGTGCCGTCGACATCCAGCGCGCCGGACAGCCTCGCCTCGACCAGGGCGAGGGAGAGGGTGACCTGGGGGCTGGCGGGCACGATCTCAAGCGAGCTCCGCATCGCGTCCCGGGCGCCTTCAAAGTCGCCGGCGTTGACCAGCGCCTGTCCCAGCGCGGTGTGCAGGCGGTGATCGTCGGGCACCGCGACGACGCCCTTTCTCAGCGTGGTGGCGGCCAGCTGGGGCTGAAGCACCGAGGCGGCGAGGTAGGCGTCCGGGTCGTTCGGCACCGCCCGCATGGCCTCCTGGGCGATCGCGAGCTGCGCCCGGGGATCCCCCGTGGCCAGGACGCGCAGCGCGCTCCACGCCTCGGCGAGGGTGGGATCCAGTGACAGGGCCTTCTGGTACTTGACCAGGGACTCCTCGTGGGCACCCAGCGCCCGGTCCACGGCGGCGAGGCCCATCCAGGCGCGGCCGAGCGAGGGGTCCAGATCCAGGGCCCGGCTGTAGGCCGTCACGGCGCCGTCGGCGGTCGTCGCGGTGCGTCCCAGGAGGTAGGCGTAGATCGCGTCATCGGGGTTCTGCTGCGCCAGCAGGGAGTAGGCCTCCCCGGCGGTCGTGCTCAGCCCCGTGTTCAGGAGGATGTCGATCAGGAGCTCGTGAGAGTCGACGTCTCGCGGATCCGCCGCGATCGCCTCCCGCGCGCTGTCGAGCGCGCCGGGGACGTCGCCTGCGCGCAGGAGCGACTGGGCTGCATCGACGCCTGCGTGGGCGGGTGAGAGGACTGCTAGGAGCAGGAGGAGCGTTTGAATGGTAGGCTCACAAGTCTGGAACCCATGCAACTTACCCCGCTGCTGCTGCATCTGCTGATCCCTGTCGCGCTCGCCGAGCCCGAGCTCGCCCTGCTGGGACTCCACGTCCCGGGCGCCACGCTCGAAGAGGCCGATGAGGACAACCAGACCTTCGCCGAGGCGCTGACCGCGACCGGCCGCGTCTCCGTGGTGATGCCCGACGACTTCGCCGGCCGCATCCGCGGTCGGGAGTCGTTGATCGTCCGCGACGCCGCGCTCCACCGCGGCCAGGAGACGCTGAACGACGGCCGCGCCCTCTTCGACGCCGCGGACACCGAGGGCGCCATCCCGCTCCTGGAGAGCGCGGTCGAGCGACTGGAGGAGGGCACCCGCGCCGTGGGTGACCCCCGCGAGCTGGTGAGCGCGTACCTGCTGCTCGGGCTGGCCCAAGCCTCCCAGGGGGACAACGCCTCGGCGCTGGAGAGCTGGCACACGGTCGCGGTCCTGGACCCGACCCTCGAGCTGGACGCCGTCCGCTACGCGCCGAAGATCGTGACGCTCTTTGACGAGGCCCACAGCATGGCTCTCGGCGCGATGGGCGGCTCACTCACCGTGAGCCTCGCGGACGGCACGAGCGGCGAGGTGCTCATCGACGGTCGCTCGGTCGGTCCGGCGCCGGCCGTCGTGGAGGGCCTGCCCGCGGGCACCCACTACGTGACCGTAGACACTGACGCCGGCGGCAGGCACCTCGCGGTGGCCGACCTGATGGAGGGCGCGCCGACCGAGCTGGTGGTCTCCGGCGAGAGCGCCTCGCTGGGGATGCACTCGGAGACCCCGGTCGGGCGCGCCATCCAGACCGGAGAGCTGTACCGCGCCGTCGGCGAGTACGGCGAGACCGCGCTCTTCGTGGTCGGCGGCGTCGTCTCCGACGACGGCGCGGCGGACCGCGTCGCCCTCTGCCTCTACGCCCCGCGCTCCCAGACCTTCTCCAAGGCGCTGACCGCCGAAGCCGGTGACGACCCGGTGAGCGCGATGATGGATCTCGTCCCCTCCCTGGCGACCTACCTGACCGACGCGGGCTCGATCCGCTCGGATCGGGTCTCGCCCCAGGTGCCCGGCCTCGACATCTCCGCGAACCCCATCCTCACCCGACTCCTGCTCGACCCGCAGCCCGTCAGCACAGCCGGCGCAGGCGCCAGCGCGGGTGAAGACGGCGAGCGCGGCGCCCGGTGGCTGCTCTGGGCGGGCGCCGGGGTAGTGGTCGCGGGCGGCGCGACAGCGGCGGTGGTGCTCCTCACCGACGATGGCGGCGAGGGCACTGAGCCGGACTCGGAGTACGCAGAGGGGACAGGCTCAGTGGTGTTCGGCCCCATCCCCTGAGCGCTGTCTGCCAGGCTCAGTTCGCGCTGAAGGAGACCTTGGCGATGTCGCCCGCGGGCACGTTGATGCTCTGGGACTGATCCAGACCGAGCGCCTCGTTGACGACGCGGATGGTGTGCGGTCCGGAGGTCAGCGTGTAGCCCGAGAGGGGGGTGGTGTCGGCGAGCTTGGCGCCGTCCACGTAGATGTAGGCCCAGCCACCGCTCACGTTGACGTTCAAGCGCCCGGTGGCGGCCGGAGGCGGCTCCTGGGGTTCGGGAACCTCGTCCTCTATCTGCGGCGTCTGGGGGGCCTCGTAGGTGGGAACCTCCTCCGGATCGTCCTCCGGCTCATCCTCCGGATCGTCCTCTCGGGGATCGGGGAGGAGAGTGAGCTTGACGGGGATCACCACCCGCTCGCCGGCGGCGATGGTGACATCGAAGGACTGGGGCTCGAAGCCCTCGGCCTCGATGCGCAGCGTGTGATCGCCGGGGGGGAGATCCGCGGCGAGCTGCGGCCCGCTGCCGAGCAGGGTGTCGCCGTCGTAGATGAGCGCGCCGGGAGGGCTGACCGTGAGGCGCAGCGTGCCGACCTCCGCGATCTGGTCCGGTGTGTCCGGGGTGGGGGCCGGGGACTCGGTGTCGCGGGTGAGGTAGTAGGCGGCCACCACCAGCACGAACAGCGTCGCCAGCATGCTGAGCACGAAGGGGCTGCGGTTTGGCGGATCCTGGCGGAGGGTCGGGGTGGTGCCGGTGCCAGTGTGCGGGCCTGAGCTCGCGCCAGCGCCCTCCTCTTCCCAGTCGTCGTCCAGGTAGAGGTCGGGGATCTGGCTGTGGAGGTTGCGGGCGAGCTCGCTGCCCTTCTCCAGACGATCCAGCTCGCCGAGGCGCTCCTCGGTGAACAGCTCCCTCATGAAGAGCGACAGGCTCTTCTGGGTGACGGTGGGCGTCGAGGGGTACATGTACTCCAGCAGCGCGCCCTGGAACTCTCCCGCGTCGTGGTAGCGATCGGCGGGCTCCTTGGCGAGCGCGCGCATGACCAGCTCATCCAGCCGGGGCGGGATGTTGGGGTTGAGCGAGGAGGGGGGCTCGATGTCGCAGGCCTTGACCTTCTCCAGCGTCGCCAGCTCGCTCTCAGTCTTGAAGAGCCGGCGGCCGGTCAGCATCTCGTAGAGGATGATCCCGGCGGAGAAGATGTCGGAGGAGGGGGTGAGCGGCTCGCCGCGCGCCTGCTCGGGGCTCATGTACTCGAACTTGCCCTTGAGCACCCCGTCCTTGGTGTTGTAGGCGGAGAACTGGGCCTTGGCGATCCCGAAGTCGGCGATCTTGTTCTCGCCGTCGTAGCTCACCAGCAGGTTCGAGGGGGAGACGTCCCGGTGGATGATGCCCAGCGGGCGATCCTTCAGGTCGGTCTTCTTGTGGGCGAAGTCCAGGGCCTTGCAGGTCTCGTGGGCGATGTAGACCGCGAACTCCTCGGGCAGCAGCTTGCGGCGGCTGGCGAGCTTGCGGAGGATCTGCTTGACGTCCTTGCCGTCGATCCACTCCATGGCGATGAAGTAGTTGTCCTGAATCTTTCCGAAGTCGTAGATCTGGACGATCGCCGAGTGCTGCAGGCTGACGGAGATCTTCGCCTCGTCGATGAACATATTGACGAAGTCGTCGTTCTCCGAGAGGTGCGAGAGGATCCGCTTGATGACCAGGAGCTTCTCAAACCCACCGTGGGAGAAGGTCTTGGCTTTGAAGATCTCAGCCATCCCCCCGACGGCGATCTTATCGACGAGGTAATACTTTCCAAAGACTTCCGGGTCGAAGGACGGCATCTCAACAGGGCTCGCGGGACGAGAAAGGGTAGCACTCTGCGGGCGGTCGATCCAGGGCGTGATTAACGCTCGCTGCCGGCGCCGCCGGTGTTATCTCCGCCGCCGCCGCCTCCGCCGTCGAAGTAGATGGAGAGGTCATCGCAGGTCCACTCGACGCGGAGGTCGTCGGTGTAGTCCCGGCACGCGTCCTGAGACTCCGCGCTGGTGACACGTCGGGCGTTCTCTTCGTAGCAAGTGTTGAGCTCCTCATCGCTGTATGAGAAGCCACACTCCTCGGCGAAGGTTGCCATCTCATCGCAGAGGGACTGGCAAGGTGCCTTGCAGCCCGCGATCGCGATCAGCGGCGGAAGTAGGAGCGTGAGCAGGGGTTTTCTCAGTCCTTGCATACCTGGGACTCGGGCATCCGGTGAGCGACGAAGTCGGGAGACCTTGTACGGGAGACCCTTATACTCCCTCGCGTGATGCAGGTCTCGCTCGACAACTTCGGTGTGCTCCAGATTGAGCCCACCGATCACTGCAACCTCTCCTGCACGATGTGCACGCCGCATCACCTGCGGCAGGAGCAGATACACGGTGTGCCCAAGGGCGTGATGGACCTGGGGCTGTACCGGCACATCGTCGACGGTCTGGTGGCCGACGACGCGCGCTTTGATCACATCATCTTCCAGTGGCTCGGCGATCCCTCGCTGCACCCGGGCCTCGAGGACATGATCGCGGTTGCCCAGGATCGCCTTGGGGATCGGGTGAACTACCTGCGGGTCGACACCAACGCCATCCTGCTCACGCCGTCCCGGATGAAGCGCCTGGTGGACATCTACCGCCGCCGGCCCGAGGTGCCGCTGCTGATGGTCTTCACCGTCGACGCGGTGACCCCGGAGACCTACAGGCGGGTCAAGGGCCAGGACGCGCTGGCGCGGGTTCGCCGCCACGTCCGACGCTTCCTGGTGGAGCGGGCCCGCCTCGATCTCGCACCGGAGGACGTGAAGCTCAATGTTCAGCTTCAGTTCGTGCTCCAGGACGGCAACCACAACGAGGTCGGGGCGTTCGTCCGATACTGGTCCGAGTTCCTGCGCTGTCAGGGCGGGGGACGGGGCTACAGCGAGATCATGGTCAAGCGGCTCTCGGTGGCCGCCGGCGGCGAGGGCCAGCTCGCGGCGGACCGGCTGTACGAGCGGGCCTGCCGCGAGCAGGCGATCGAGGAGCGGGCGCTGCCGCACGTCCACGTCAAGGTCTGGCGGGAGCGCGCCTGGGAGTCGACGGCGATCGAGGGAGACGCCACACCAGCCCCCCGTCAGCCCTGTCCGGGCCTCTGGATGACGCCGGTCATCCGGCACGACGGCCGGCTGATGATGTGCTGCGCCGATCTGCCGGGCGAGTTGGACCTCGGGAGCCTGGCGGAGCGGGGCTTCCGAGAGCTGTGGGAGGGGGAGGAGGCGGTCCGTCGACGCCTCGCGCATGTGCGCGGGGCCTTCAACGAGGTCGGGCCTTGCGAAGAGTGCGGCGGGATCAACTGGTACCGCACCCCGCCCGACGTCGTGCGGGCCTGGCTCGAGGGGGTGGGGCGGTCCGATCTGTGGGGGGAATACCAGGCGCGGCTCCGCCCGGAAGAGCGTCGTTGATTTTCTGTGGTTTCAGTGGGAAAGTCGCAGTATTGAAGGCTGTAATCCGATGTAAGACGGGACCTGGGGATGCCGTGCTATTGATGACCCGGGGGCATATCAGTGACCGCAAAGAATCCAAACTCACTGTCACCTGACGGCCAGCGGGTTGATCTGGTGGCCGCCAATGAGCGGATCACTGAGCTCGAAGAGCAGCTCAAGGTGGCCCGGCGGATGGCCGGAATCGGCAAGCTCGCCGCGGGCGTAGCGCACGACTTCAACAATGTGCTGACCGCGATCCTGGGGCATGTGGAGATCGCGCTTGAGACCAGCACGGACCCGAGCGTGCGTGAGGACCTCCACTGTATCCGGGAGGTGTCGCGCTCGAGCGCGGAGCTGGCGGATCAGCTCTTGAGCCTCTCCCGCGGCGGCCGAGACCTGACCCCGGCCTCCTGCGTGGACGCGGTGCTCACTGAGCTGCAGCGCCTCGTCGCGCGCGCGCTCGGCGGCGCCATCCGGCTGGAGTGCCGGCTGAACGCCCCGGGGGTCTACGTGGCCCTCACCCGGGGGCAGCTGGAGCAGATCGTGCTGAACCTCTCGCTGCACGCCCGCGACGCCATGGCGGACGGCGGCGTGCTCACGATCGAGACCGCCCTGGTGAGCAACGGCGGGGGCTCCGCCGGGGTCGCCCTGACCATCACCGACACCGGCGACGGAATGTCGGCCGTCGATCGGATCGCGCTGCTGGAGCCGTGGCGCCCCGGTACGCAGCAGGGCGCAGGCCTCGCCAGCGTGCGCCGCGCCGTGGTCGAGTGCAGCGGTGAGATCTCCCTGGACAGCGCGCCCGGAGAGGGGAGCCGCGTCGAGATCCTCCTCCCGCCGACCATCGCCGAGGGCTTCGCGTCCCCGCAGCCCCCGGCGAAGCAGCCCGTGAACCCCACCGTGCTGCTGGTCGAGGATGACCCGCAGGTACGGCGCCTGCTCGGGCGTATCCTCCAGCGGAGCGGCTACAAGGTGCTCACCGCGTCGAGCGGGCAGGAGGCGCTGGAGACCTGCGCCGAGTCGGATGAGCCCATCAACCTGCTGCTGACCGACGTGATCATGCCGGGCATGGGCGGGGCCGAGCTGGCCGATCGCATCCTGCGTGAGCAGCCGGGGGTCTCGGTGCTCTTTGTCTCGGGCTACACCGGCGAGTCGCTGAAGAACCTGTCCCTCAGCAGCTCGTCCCGCCTGCTGCTGAACAAGCCGTTCTCTTCGGATCAGCTGCTCTCGGCGGTCTCGGGGCTCATCGGTCTCTGAGCGTTGGGGCCGGCGAGCGGGCTGCTATCTGGACCAGGGGAGCCGGCGCTCCCGAAGGCGACTCAGCTCCGCCCTGGCCGCCTCGAGCTCGTGAGCCAACCGATCGGCGTCTGACTTGTGGCGGCCGGACTGATCGTGTACCCGGCGCAGCTCACCGCTCAGCTCAGCCAGCTCCGTGGACTTCTTGCCCAGATGATCGCGCAGATCGGCGAGCTCCGCGCGCAGAGCATCCACCGCCTCGGAGCGCGCACCGGCGATCTCGTCCACAGCGCCAGAGAGTCGGCTGATGCCGCCGATCAGCTGGTTGATCTGTGCGTCCCTGGCGGCGAGCTCTTCCCGCTTCTCCTGGACCTCAGCGGCCGCGCGCTCCAGGGCCGCCGCCGCCGCCACGCCCTGGGCGCGGGCCTCCGCCAGCCCCGCCGCCAGCGCCGCCGCCTGGGGCAGCGGCGCGGGGTGACGCCGGCGCTCGCCGCCTCGCTCAATCCAGTCGAGCAGCGGCCGCTCGCCGGCCAGTGAGAAGGCGCTCCGGGCGAGCCCGCGGGCCGCGCGGCCGCGCGCGGTGACGGCGTCGGGGTCGTCCAGCACGGCGTCCAGCGCCGCCGGCAGGTCCGAGAGGTCGTCCGCGACCAGCCAGCCAGCGCCGGCCGCCTGCAGGGCCGGCGCCAGGGCGTGAGCGCGGCCGGTGATGATCGGGAGGCCGCAGCCCAGGTAGTCCATGTGGCGGAAGGCCAGCGCCACCTCACGCTCGGCGTTGGGCGCCATCACATCCAGCGCCGCCGTGGCGCGCGCGTAGGTCTTCAGCAGCTCGGCGTAGGGCATGGACGGCGCGTAGCTGAGCCGCGGCCCGGCGGGCACCTGGGCCGGCAGATCCACCACCGCCGTCTCGCCGACCGCGGGGCGCCCGCCGTAGACGACCACGCGCCCGCGCCCCCGGCGCTCCAGGTGCTCGGCGGTCGTGGCCAGCGCGGCCGCTGGATCCTGCCAGGGCCAGGAGACGCCGCCCATCACCAGAAGGGGCTCGGCCGGGCGCCTGCGGCGGGGGCCCGCGGGGGCCACGAGCGGCACCACCGCGCCGCTGTCCGAGCGCAGGTCCACTCCGGCGAGCGCCATCAGGCCCAGGTAGAACCAGCGCTGGCGGGGGTTGGAGAAGAGGTGGAAGTCGGCGGCGGCCACCGCCCGCAGGGTGCGAACGGCCTCCTCCGACTGGGTCGCCTCCCAGGCGGCCTCCAGCAGCCGCGGCGCGAAGAGATCCACGCAGAGCGGCGCGACGCCCTGGAGCGCCGGCGCCTCCTCGGCCTGGACGCAGAGGATGCGATCGGGGCGCACCGCCTCGGCGTACCGCCGCAGCGCCGAGGGGCTGTCAAAGGTGGGGGGCCCTCCGGGCAGGCGGTCCTGGGCGCGGGTGACCAGCAGCACCTCGTGCCCCGCCGCGAGCAGGGCCTCCCGGTGGTAGTGGGCGCGCAGAGCGCCGCCGCTGACGGGACGATCATCCCGGGGCAGCCAGCCGTGGAAGACGAGGAGAACGCGCATGGGTGAGGCATCGTACCCCGCCGCCGGGCGTTCACGGGCTACGCTGGGTGGGTGCAGCGCTGGCCCGACATCGAGAACCACGCCCGGATGTACCTCTCGCGGGCGCTGAACACCTCGCTGGCCCCGCCGGATTGGGTGAGCATCAACCTGACGCTCAAGTGCAACCTGAAGTGCACCATGTGCACCACCTGCTACGACATCCCGCAGGAGCTGAGCACCGCCGAGGTCAAGGACATCATCGATCAGACGGCGCTGTGGGGGGTGAAGGTCTTCAACCCGCTCGGCGGCGAGCCCTTCATGCGGGGGGATCTGGAGGTGATCCTGGAGCACGCCTGCTCCAAGGACTTCTACATCACCCTCACGACCAACGGCACGCTCATCAACCGCAAGCGCGCCGAGGCGCTGGCGCGGATCCCGTCGAGCAAGCTGCACGTGAACATCAGCCTCGACGGCGCGGAGGCGGTGCACGACCAGATCCGCGGCGTGGGCCAGTTCCGTCGGGCGCTGAAGGGCTACCACCGCCTGCGGGAGGCCGAGGTCGCCGCCGGGCTGCCCCGTCGCAAGATCCTGGCCAACACCATCATCCACGACCGCAACCTGGAGACCCTGCCGGAGTTCCTGGATCAGCTCGCGGCCTGGGGCTTCGAGGGCGTGCAGCTCCTGAACCTCTTCCGCCACGGCCAGTCCCCGCCCAGCGAGGCGGGCTCCCTCTGGATCCACCCCAAGCGCTTCGACGCGCTGGAGCGGCTCATCGATGAGCTGGTGCGGCGGGTGGAGGTCCAGCGCCCCGGCGGCTTCCGCATCCTGAACCCGGTGAGCGACCTGCGGCTGGTGCTGCCTTACTACCGCGACGAGCTGGTGCCGCTGGAGGCGCCCTGCTGGAGCGGCTGGAAGGAGCTCTACATCAACGCCGACGGCTCGGCCATCATGTGCGACGGCCAGCTGGAGTTCCTGAACGGTCGCTTCGGCGACGTCCGCCAGCAGACCCTGCGGGAGATATGGGCCTCCGAGGCGCTCGCGGAGCGCCGGCAGGTCGTAAAGTCCTGCTCCACCCCCTGCATGCAGAACTGCTACTTGAGACGCGACTCCGACTCCGCCCGCGCCATCCTGAAGGGCGCCGCCGCGCTGGCCGCCGACGAGCTGAAGCGCCGCATCCGCCGCAAGCGCCGCGGCGGCGGCGTGTCGCTGCCCGACGGCCGCCTGACCCTCGAGCTGTCCGACACGGCCCCGTGGCCCTCCGCCCGACACCCGGGGCCCATGCGGGCCTTCCGCGCCCTGGTGGACGGATCGCCCGCCTCCATCGACCGCTGCTACGAGGATCCCTTCGCCTACTACGAGTTCCGAGACCGCGGCTACCTGAAGTTCGACAGGGGCTTCATGGGCTTCGAGCTGGTTCGGAAGATCGTGGGTGAGCTCCAGGAGCGCGGCCTGCGCTTCGGCGAGGTGTGCCTGAGCTGGCGCGGCGACCCGCTGATGCACCCGGAGTTCGCGCTGGTGCTGCGCTGGCTGCTGGAGCAGATGTCGGAGACGAAGGTGTTCGAGCGCCTGCGGATCGTCACCGACGGTCGGCTCCTGAACTCCGAGCTGTCGGACATCGCGGCCTTCCACGGCGAGGTGCCGCAGACCTGGGTGATTCACGGAAACGCTGTGGACCCCTGGGAGGCGGAGGTGCTCCGCAACATGGACTACTTCCTGCGCGTGCGGCGCCCCGCCCAGCGCGTGATCGCGTCGTGGCTGGTGGAAGAGGAGGAGGATCCCTTCCGCTTCGTGGAGCTCTGGGAGCCCCGCCTCAACGCCCCCTGGATCGCGGCCGGACGGGAGCGCCCCCACGGCGACGGCATCTGGTTTCGCCGCACGGATCACGATCACTTCCAGGAGGACGCCGAGGCGCGGCGCCTGCTGGAGGAGCTGGCCGAGGTGCTGGACGTGGTGCCGGACGCCGGCGCGCCGAGCGCCCCCCCGAGCTGCCCCGGTCCGTTCGCGACCCCGGTGATCTCCTGGGACGGCAAGATCACGCTCTGCCCCCGGGATCGCAGCCTGCAGAACCGGGTCGGTGAGGCCTCGGGTGACTCGTTTGCGCGGGTCTGGCTGGAGGAGCCGGCCGTCGCCGCGCTCCGGCGGGAGGCTCGCGGCAAGGGTCGCCCCGGCTGCGATCTCTGCCGCGACTGTCACTTCGTTGGCTCGCCGAACTATCGCCAGGCCAGCCCCGCCGATCGTGAGCCCTTCGAGTAGCGCCTTGTCGCAACCGCGCTCCGGGGCCTATATCCCCGGCCCCGAGGCGCCGAAGAGTCGGGCAGGGGGTGCAGACGATGTCTTCGGACCTGTTCAGCGCTGTGATTGGTCGACTGTCGATCGGTGACTTCGAGCTCCTGCCGCTGCCTGAGGTGGTCGCGGAGCTGCTGGTGCTTGCGCGATCACCGCAGGTGGACTTTGCCTCGCTGGAGCGGGTGGTGGCGCGGGATCCCGCGCTGGCGGCGCATGTCCTGCGGGCAGCCAGCGCGCCGGTGTTCGCGGCGAGCCACGCGACGACCATCCGTGAGGCGATCCTCAGGATCGGGACGAAGCAGCTCATCCGCATCGCGCTGGCCGTGCGGCTGGCCTCGCTCTACCAGGTCTCGCGCTTCGACGGGATCAGCCGCCGGATCTGGGCGCACGCGCGCCTGACCGGGGTGTACGCGGCCAGCCTGGCGCCGAGGTGGGGGCTCGACACGGAGGAGGCGTTCCTGGGGGGACTGCTCCACAGCATCGGCAAGCCGGCCCTGCTGCGTCTGATCGAGGTGGAGTCCCGCAAGCTGGAGTCCGTCGCGCCCCGAGCGATGGTGCTGGAGTGGCTCCGGGAGTGGCACGTGCGGGTGGGGGTGGAGATGGCCCGCGCGTGGGACTTTCATGAGCAGCTGATCGCCAGCATTCGGTACTATCGCTCCGCTGAGCCGCCGGAGCCCCACGCGTCGATGGCGCTGGTCGTCGGTGTGAGCAGCGAGCTCGCCGGGCTGGCCGCCACGAACGAGGCGGAGCTGCGAGACCGCCTCGGGGAGCTGACGCTCGTGGGTGCGCTGGATCTGGAGGTCGAGGCGCTGCTGGCGTGGCTGGACCTCGAGAAGCTCCGCGCCCAGGCGGGGGCGATGGGGCTCCGGGAGGAATGATCAGGTAGGATGCGCCGATGCGCGCTGACACCTTTTCGTTCTCGGCTCCTGATGGTCAGGGGCTCTTCGTCTACCGCTGGCTGCCGGACGGCGAGCCGAGGGCGCTGGTGCAGATCGTGCACGGCATGGCGGAGCACGCGGCCCGCTACGCGGCGCTGGCGGAGGCGCTCTGTGACGCGGGCTATGCCGTGTACGGGCACGACCAGCGGGGGCACGGTCGCTCGGTCACCAGCAGCTCGGACTTCGGGTACATGGCGGAGGTGAACGGCTGGAACAAGTGCGTGGAGGACTGCCGCGCGCTCAGTCGACATCTGCGGGAGACCCACGAGGGGCTGCCGCAGGTGATTCTGGGGCACTCCATGGGCTCGTTTCTGGCGCGGCGGTATGCGTTGACCTGGGGCGGGGAGCTGGCTGGGCTGGCGCTCTCTGGTACCGGCGGTATCGGCGGGACGCTGGAGAAGGTGGGGTTGGCGATCGCCCGACAGCGCGCCAGGGCGAAGGGGCGGCGGGCGACGAGCCGGGTGATTCAGCTCATGAGCTTTGGATCCTTCAACCTGGCCTTCCGACCAAATCGCACGGAGTTCGATTGGTTGAGTCGGGATGAGGCGCAGGTGGATGCGTACGTCCGGGATCCACACTGTGGATTTGCGCTGAGCTGTGGGAGCTGGGTGGACTTCCTCACGGAGCGGGTGAGTCAGGATCTGCCGGAGCGGCTGGCGGAGCTGCCGGCGGGGCTGCCGATGTACCTGTTCTCGGGGGATCAGGATCCGGTGAGTCAGGGTGGGAAGGGTGTGCAGGAAGTGGCGGCGGCCTTTCGGGCTGCGGGGGTGCGTCGGGTGGATGTGAAGCTGTATCCGAACGCCCGACATGAGATCTTGAATGAGACCAACCGTGAGGAGGTCTTCGCGGATCTGTTGCGGTGGATGGATGATGTGACGGGGTAGGGCGCCGCGCCACATGGCGCGCCAACTACCGATGCGTACCCGGATCAAGCCGTCCTCTCACTGAGCCCCCACCCTTCGCCAGCACGTGCCGTCAGGCGCGCGCCAACTGCGAAGACGTACCAGGAACGCGACGTCCCAGCGCCCCACGCGAGAGGGTGTTGCGACGTCAGCTGCCTCGCCGCAAGGCGCGTCCGGTCGATCTTCAGCGCTCCTGAGTCGCTGCTTCTGAAGCCCTCCCCATCTCTTCTGGCGGCTGGCGCCGCGAGGGGGTGAGCCCCCTGTGAGCCCCACCCTTCGCCAGCACGCGCCGTCAGGCGCGCGCCAACTGCGAAGAGGACCCTCTGAGGAACGCGACGTCCCAGCGTCTCACACTAGAGGGTGTTGCGACGTCAGATGCCTCGCCGCAAGGCGACATCAGGAGGCAAGACCTTGCGAACACGTGGACGGTTTTCGACGGAGACGAGCTGTTGTTGTTCTGCCATCCCACGCTGTAAAACCGGCCAGGTTTCGCAATGGATGCAAACCCAGGTGGGCATGCCAGACGACCCGAGAGTCACTGCACAGGGGTGTGAAAGGCGACGACGAGGAGCTT
>Ga0316204_10004588_pt1 | contig 24516 bp, 23 predicted proteins | sample 6monrhotite_MG_2_FD_205661 | JGI IMG/M metagenome (GOLD analysis project Ga0316204, IMG submission 205661) | Microbial mat bacterial communities from mineral coupon in-situ incubated in ocean water Damariscotta River, Maine, United States -... | ecosystem: Environmental > Aquatic > Marine >... | reverse complement strand
AGCGCAGAGCGGTAGGCATTGTGCCGCATCGCCCAGAGCGCATTGCGGTCCTCGGTCTTGGTCGCCCAGCGAAACCCTTGCGCGCCAAATTCTTCGGCGATTTCGGCAAAGCGTTCGGCCTGTTCCGCCACACCTGCTGCGGTGCCGTGAAATTCGATCATCAGATGCGGTGCATCGGGCAGGTCAGCTTGGGCGATTTGGTTGAAATAGGCGGCGCTGGTGCGATCAACGAATTCGATGCGCGCCATGGGAATGCCGCACTGGATGGTGGTGATCACCGCGTTCACCGCTCCGTCCATGTCATCAAACGCGCAGACCGCCGCGCTGATCGATTCCGGCTGGCCCTGCAATTTCAGCGTCAATTCCGTGATCAGCCCCAGCGTGCCCTCGGATCCGACAAACAGGCTGGTCAGATCATACCCGGTAGAGGACTTGGGCGCCCGCGTGCCAGTGCGGATGATCGTGCCATCGGCCAGCACGACCTCTAACCCCAGAACGTTCGATTTCATCGTGCCATAACGCACCGCCGTCGTCCCGGACGCCCGCGTTGACGCCATGCCGCCCAAGGACGCGTTCGCGCCCGGGTCAACCGGAAAGAACAAGCCTGTGGCACGCAATTCGGTGTTCAGGTCTTCGCGGGTGACGCCCGGCTGCACTGTTACCAACATATCCTCTGGGGCCACGTCCAGCACTTGGTTCATGCGGTTGAAATCTACCGAAACCCCGCCGCGCGGGGCGATGGCATGGCCTTCCAGCGACGTGCCCGCGCCCCATCCGATCAGCGGGATTTCGGCCGCAGCGCAGATCCGGACGATCTGAGACACCTCATCCGTGTTTTCGGGATAGACAACCGCATCCGGCGGCATGTTGGCGAAATGGGCCTCGGACGCACCATGCGTGTTGCGATCTGATTGCGACCGGCTGAACCGCGCGCCCAAAAGGGCGGCCAGCGCGTCAAAGGCTTCGGCTTGCTGGCTCATGGTGGGCTCCTTGTGTGTCCTGCGCCACACCCTAGCGCGGGTCGATAGCCGCTGCCAAGACCGGCGTAGGACTTGCAACCGCTTCATTTCTGCGCTTTGCGTGGACCCGAAGGGAGAAGCGCCGTGAGCAATATCAGACCCAGGGCCGGGAACCGCCTGCGCCGACAGCTTTCGCTGGCCGCTCGGCGGGTGCGCAGCCGTGGGCCCGGGCAGCTGTTGTTCTGGATCATGGCGTTCATCCTGGGTGTTGGGGCCGGTTTGACCGCTTTGGGTTTTCGCGCCGGGATCGCGTTGTTGGAACGGACGCTGTACGGCGCATCCGACAGTGCCGTGTTGACCGGTGTCTCAGCCTTGCCCTGGTATCTGTTGATCGCCATTCCGGCGGCCGGGGGGCTGATCGTTGGCCTGATCCTTCACCGTTTTACGCCCGATGGGCGGGTGCGCGCCGTGGCCGATGTGATCGAAGGCGCGGCCCTGCAAGGTGGGCGTGTTGAAATTCGCGCAGGCCTTGCGTCGGCTGCCGCGTCGCTGATCACCTTGGGGTCAGGGGGCTCGGCCGGGCGCGAGGGGCCTGTGGTGCACCTTGCGGCGACCCTGTCCAGTTGGATGGCCAACCGGATCAACGCCAGCGGCATCACCGGGCGCGACCTGTTGGGCTGCGCCGTCGCGGGCGCCGTGTCTGCCTCGTTCAATGCGCCGATCGCGGGGGCGATTTTTGCCATGGAGGTGGTCTTGCGGCACTACGCGCTGCACGCCTTCGCGCCGATTGCCATCGCGTCTGTCATGGGCACCGTCGTCAACCGGCTCTATTTCGGCGATGTGGCCGAATTCACGCTGCCGGTGCGCAACGCGGTGGCTTTTTACTGGGAAATTCCAGCGTTCTTGATCCTGGGACTGGTCAGCGGTCTGGTGGCGTTGGCCTTGATGCGGTCGATATTCTGGACCGAAGACATGGCCAATTCCCTGCAACGCCGCCTGCGCCTGCCTCGCTGGCTGCGGCCTGCGCTGGCGGGGGCGCTGGTGGGGGCTTTGGCGATCTATGCGCCGCAAGTGATCGGCATCGGCTATGAGGTCACAACGCTGGCACTGACCGGGAACCTGCTGCTGCACGAGGCAATCGTGATCGCTGCGCTGAAGGTCGTTGCCGTGTCGATCACGCTGGGCGGGCGCATGGGGGGCGGAATTTTTTCGCCGGCGCTGGTGATTGGGGCGCTGACGGGGTTGGCGTTCGGGTTGATCGCCACGGCGTTGATCCCGGCGTATTCGGGCACGGCGACCACCTATGCCCTGGCCGGTCTGGGGGCTGTGGCCGCGTCGGTTCTGGGCGCGCCAGTTTCGACCACTGTGATCGTCTTCGAACTGACCGGCGATTGGCAGACCGCCATCGCGGTTCTGGCCGCGATCTCCACGGCGACGGCGCTGGCCAGTCGGTTCGTCAAACGGTCGTTCTTTTTGGAACAACTCAATCGTCGCGGCGTTCGGATTGCCCAGGGGCCGCAGGAATACCTGTTGCAAACCGTGGGGATCCAGCACGTCACACAACTTCCCGGCAGCCCGCGCGCGTTGCCCCGCGCAGTGCTGGAGGACCTGGCCAGAGATGGCATGTGTCTGGGCCGCGATGCGCTGTTGAAGGAGGCGCTGTACTTGTTCAAACGCACAAACGCATCGCATTTGGCGGTTGTTGCGCGCCCCGGCGGGGGGGATGTCGGTGCGGAAGTCATTGGCTGTTTGAGCCATGTTGACGCTTTGGATGCCTTCAACCGCGCGCTTGCGGCCATCGCCGCTGAAGAACACTCCTGAAACGGGGCGGTTCGGGTTGAGACAAGGCGCTTCGAAGCGCCTTGGGCGCCGCTGGGCTTTGCGTGTGCCCTGGTCAGATCACCCGCATTTTGCATGGCGGGCGGGCTTGATTGGCGCGAAACGGCTGCGACCGAGCGCAGCCAAGGCGCTTCGAAGCGCCTTTCCCCCCTTGGCAAGCGTTGGCTCAGTCAGGGTCGGGCTGGTCACGCGCCAACGGGTGGTGCTCCATCACCAGCGCCCGCAGGCGGTCGTCCAGCACATGAGTATAAATCTCGGTCGACGACAGATCGGCATGGCCCAGCAGCATCTGGATCACACGCAGGTCAGCCCCCCCCGCCAGAAGGTGCGTGGCAAAGGCGTGGCGCAGCACATGCGGGCTGACCCGGGTGGGATCCAGTCCCGCCCGTGCCGCGATGTCCTTGACCAGCCCAAAAAACCGCTCACGCGTCATGTGTCCTTTTACACCTCGCGCGGGGAACAGGAATTTCGACGCGGGTTTGCCCGAACGCCTTGCCAGGTCATCGGCCTTGTCGCGGTGGGTCAACCAGATCGCCAAAGCCGTCCGCGCGGGATCGGACAAGGGCACAAGCCGGTCCTTGCCCCCCTTGCCACGGACCATCAGCATTTGCGGCGCGCCCCGAACGGCGGCATCGGGCAAGCTGACCAATTCACTGACCCGCAATCCCGTTGCATAAAGAAGTTCGAACAGACACGCGTTGCGGGCCCGTGTTGCCGGATCGGCACCATGGCTGCGCGCCACGTCCAGCAGCGCCGCAACCTCGGCTTCGGTCAATGTGCCGGGCAACCGGGCCGCGCGCCCTGGGCCATCAATGCGCAGGGTCGGGTTGTCGGTCCGCCACCCTTCGTCATACGCAAAGCGAAAGAACTGTTTGAGTGCTGACAGTTTGCGGGCCCGTGTTGCGCGCGCCAGCCCTTCGGTATCGAGCGCGACAAGATAGGATTCGATCCCGGTCGCATCGGCATCCGATAGAACTGTCCCATAATCGGTCAGCCAGTCGGCCGCGCCATTCAGATCGCGGCCGTAGGCCAGAAGCGTGTTTCGCGCGGCGCCGTTTTCGGCGGCAATGGCCTCCAGAAAGGTTGAAATGGCGCGGGCGTCACGGACAGTGGGCATAGCTCAGCCGCGCCGGTCCAGAAGCAAACTCTCCAACGCGGTGCGCCGGGCAATGTCTTCGAGGCCCAGATGGCGCAGAACCGTCAGGCCTTCGGCCAGCACCCGCGGATCCGCCGGGCCACCAAGCCGGTTCAGGATGCGCAACATTTCCTCGCCCAACTGGCCGTGATCCAGCCGCTCCTGACTGGCCGGAGGCATCAGCGATAGTGGCCCGAATGCCTGCGCGACGGCCTGTGCGACACCGCCTTGCATGGACCCGCTGCGCAGAGGGTCCAACCCACGCGCGATGGCAGCCAGGAACCGGTCCTCGGGACTTGCAGCGTTCGGGTCCAGTCCCAAGGCGACGGTTTCGTAGGAGTCTGACAGCAAGCCAATTCGGAACGCCAATTCGCCCGCCGTGCCGGTCAGCCGCATCGCCCCCAGCGATGTCGCGAACAGGCTTGCCATCGGCACTTCCAACTCTCCGGCGCGGATTTGTTCCCACGCCGGGGCCAGCGCCCGTGTTGCGGCGTCAGGGTCGTTTTGCGTGATCGCGTCGTCCAGTTGCTGGATCAGCCGCACCCGCTCCCAGATCCCGCCCGAGGCCGCTGCACGGCGCTCGGTATACAGACCCAGCAACCGATTTGGCGACAGCGCGCCGACACGGACCAGACGCTCGGCGGCTTCCAATTGAGCACGCCAGCCGATTGTGCCGCGCAGATCCGCATGGGCAAACGCAACCGGCAAGCCCAGCGTGGTCACCGGGTCCCCCGCCGCTTCCAACAGCCGCCAAACCAGTGGCGTCGGTGTGCCGATTGGGGGCGGCAACAGGGTCGACGCACCGGGCAGGCGCTCATCACCCTCGAGGAAATGCGTCAGCAAGTCCGCCTCGTAGGGCGTAAGCGCGCGGTCGGCTATCGCCTGGGTCAGCGTCGAATCGGCGGCATCCCATTGCCCAGCCCGCGCCAGGCAAAACACGGTGGAGCTGGGATCGTTCACGGGGGGATGACTGCGCAGGATGCCGTTGCAAGCGCGGTATTCGTCACCCAACAGCATACCGATATCAAAGCGACGCAACCGCAGGCCGGGATCCACCGATCCCAATGCATCCAGTATGGCCGCTGCCTGATCGAGCGCGCCGAATTCGATCAGCTTGTCGATCCGCGCAACCAGAAAGCCTGAGGGCTGCCCGCCCGCGATCCCGGGGTCTGGCAGCGGGGCGTTGAACTCTGACAACAGCAGCCGCAGGCTAAGATCGCGCAAGGCGGGCAGCATATCAATCGGCAGCGTGGCGATCAGCCCCGCCAGATCGCCGGCCGGGGTCGGCCCCCACAGCGTTGCCGGAAGGCCCACGCGTGCGGCCGGGTAAAGCCCGATGGCTTCCGGGCGCAGCGCGTCCAGCGCCCGGACGGATATGCCCTCTTCCCCGACCGCGCCAGACGGCGGGGTCAAGGGGTAGGCGCCCGGTTGGGTTGGCGTTGCCCCCATTCGCAGCCAATCGATGGCTGACAAAGGCGACGCATCCTGCGCGCGCGCCGCCCCGAACCCCGCCCCCAAAACCAGGGCAACTGATAAAACGCCGCAGACGCTGCGGGACGCGGATACAACGGAAGTTCGGAACCGGCGCATGGCGATCATTCGCTGTTCAGATCGACTGGCAGTGAGTGCGGTTCTGGCGTCCGGCTGAGATCGCCGAAATAGGCGAATGCGACGAAGCCGAGACCGCCCACAAGAACCAGCATCAGCAAAAACCGGAATAGATACCCCAGAAGGGTAGGGCGGTCATCGTATCGCGAGTCGAATCGGGACATGCGGGGCGGTTTCCTGTGTTGCTGGCCAAGGGCTTGGCCCGGGTCATGGCCCAGTTCTTGACGGCGCTATTGTCAAGCCTGTGCTCTTTGAAGCGATTTATAACTGGAACTCGCGGCAAGATCACGCCATTCAGGGGCCCAAGGCAGAAAATCGCCTGCTTGTGATGTCGGCGAAGGGTGGAAATGGCGTTCGGGCTGCATAAAACGGTGGTGATGGTCGGCATGATGGGGGCTGGAAAGTCCGCTGTCGGCAAGGAAACTGCACGCGCGTTGGGCGTGCCGTTCCTTGATTCCGATGCCGAAATCGAAACCGCCGCCAATGCCACGATCGCCGAGATTTTCGCCCGCGATGGCGAGGGCTTTTTTCGCGACAAGGAAGCCCGCGTGATCGCCCGCTTGCTGGAAGGGGCGCCCTGCATTTTGTCGGTTGGTGGTGGCGCGTTCCTGCGCGCTGACACGCGTGACAAGATCACCGAACAAGGGGTTTCGGTCTGGCTGAAAGCCGATCTGGACACCCTGTGGAGCCGCGTACGCCGCAAGGATACGCGCCCGTTGCTGCGCACCGCCAACCCACGGCAAACGCTGGCCGACCTGATGAAAACGCGCGAGCCGTTCTATGCGATGGCCAATTTGACAGTGCCCGCGCTGGCGCAATACGCCATTGAAACAACTGCGGAAAAAGTGATCGACGCGCTGCAGACCCGGCCCGACGTGTTGACCCGCCGCCCCGAGACACCGGCAAAGGACACCCAATGATCGAAACCGCCTTTCCTGCGACAGATGATGTGCGTGTCGCCCTGGGGGACCGGTCTTATACGGTGCGCATTGGTCAGGGCCTGCTGGCCCGCGCCGGGGCGGAATTGTCTGGCATGCTCAGGCGAAAGCGCGTGGCGGTGATCACCGAAGACACGGTTGCGGCGCTGCATCTGGACGACTTGCGCGCGGGGCTGGCGGCTGAGGGTATCGCCATGGAGGCGTTGATCCTTCCACCCGGCGAATCGACCAAGAAATGGCCTCATCTACACCGCAGCGTCGAATGGTTGCTGGAACAGAAGGTGGAGCGCGGCGATATTGTCGTGGCGTTGGGCGGCGGCGTCATTGGCGATCTGGCCGGGTTCGCTGCTGCCATATTGCGGCGCGGCGTGCGCTTTGTGCAGATTCCGACAACGTTGCTGGCGCAGGTTGACAGCTCTGTCGGGGGCAAAACGGGGATCAATTCCGATCAAGGCAAGAATTTGATCGGCGCATTTCACCAACCCAGCCTCGTTCTGGCGGATATTGATGTGCTCGACACATTGGCGGGACGTGATTTTCTGGCCGGGTATGGCGAGGTCGCAAAATACGGGCTGCTGGGCGATGCGCGCTACTTTGAGTGGCTGGAAGCCAACGGCCCGGCCATGGCTGCGGGCGACAAGGCGCTGCGTCAGGCTGCGGTGCGCCATGCGGTGCGCATGAAAGCCGACATCGTGGAGCGTGACGAAACCGAGCAGGGCGACCGCGCATTGTTGAACCTGGGGCATACTTTTGGCCACGCGCTGGAAGCCGCGACGGGCTATTCTGACCGTCTGTTGCACGGCGAAGGGGTGGCCATTGGCTGCCTGTTGGCGTTTGATCTGTCGTTCCGGCTGGGGCTTTGCGGCCAGGAAGCACCAGCGCGCGTTGACGCGCATCTGGCGCAGATGGGGATGAAGCGCAAGTTGTCCGAAATTCCGGGCGATTTACCGGGGCGGGATGCTCTGATTGGCCTGATGGCGCAGGACAAGAAGGTTGTCGAAGGCACGATGCGCTTCATTCTGGCGCGGGACATTGGCGACAGTTTTGTCACCAGCAACGTGCCGCAGGCAGCCTTGGTTGCATTGCTGGATGACGCGCTGGCGGCAGTCTGACAGTCAGGCCTTTGGCCCCCGCCGGTTGATCAGGAACAACCCGACAACCAGCAAGCCAAGCGCCAGCGGTGTGTGCCAGCTCACCGGTTCACCCAGCAACAGCCACCCCAGAAGGGCGCTGAGAACCGGGGTCAGGAAGCTGAAACTGGCCAGTGTCGATGCCTGATAACGCCCCAACAGCCAGAACCATGTCATGAAACCGACCGCCGCGACGCCCAAGGCTTGCACCGCGAAATACAGGATCTGCACACCGCTGAAGTCCCGCACCAATGGCCCGGCAAACAATGGTGCGACCGCGCACAGCAGCACCGCCGACACCATCAATTGCCACATAAGTTGCGTTTCGGCCCGGGTCTGCCCCAACCGGCTGCGGCGCGATACAACGACAATTCCGGCCCAGGCCATGCCCGCAAACAGCGCCGCCAGATCGCCCCACAGGTTTCCACCTTGCAGGATATCCGCCCGCCCGGCAAAGGTGACCACGACGCCGCCGAACCCCAGGATCAAGCCAATCCCCCGCGACGGTGTCAGCCGGTCGCCGGGGAACAGAAAATGCGCGGCCAGTGCCAGCCAGATCGGCATGGCGTAGAATATCGACGAGGCCCGCACCACGTTGGTGTTATCCAACGCCCAGAACAACAGCATGAATTCCAACGCGAATAACGACCCGATCAGCAGCCCGGGCCGCCACAGATCCCACCGCAACGGGATCCCGCGCCAAGCCATCCAACTGCCCACCGCCAGGGCCGCCACCACGGACCGCGCGCCGGCATAGAACACCGGTTGCAGCCCCTGATTGCCCAGTTTGATCAACACGTTGTTGACGCCAAACAGCATGGCCAACCCGAACATGAGCCAAAAGCCCGACAGGTCGAGCGAACGATGAGTTTGATGTGCCATGGGGTCCTGTGCGCGTGGATGCTTAGCAAGTGAAGCAACCCGCGCGCCCGGGGTCAAGCCCGGAACGCCCTTTTCCCCAACCGCGAATTGGCCTAGGTTTGACATCCCCCGTTGCAAGACCGCGCAGCCATGACCAAAGACAACACACCTCAAGGGCTGATAGAACGGTGCGAGGCCAAGGGCCTGCGCCTGACCGGTCAACGCCGGATCATTGCCCAGATCCTGGAAACAGCATCCGATCACCCGGATGTTGAGGCCCTGCATGCCCGCGCAGTGGCGCTGGATTCGCGGATTTCCATCGCCACGGTTTACCGCACGGTGAAGGCGTTTGAGGATGCCGGCCTGTTGGAGCGGCGTGAATTCGGGGATGGGCGTGCGCGGTGGGAAGACGCAGAACGTGACCACCACGACCACTTGATCGACATGGCCACCGGCGAAGTCATCGAATTCTGCGACCCCGAGATCGAGGCCCTGAAAATCGCCATCGCCCGCCGCCTTGGCTACCAACTCGAAGGGCACCGGTTGGAGCTTTTCGGCGTCAAAACCCCCGCAAAACCGGGATAACCCTTTCCGGCAGGGGAATTGGCGGATATGGCCGGGGGAGTGACCACCCGGTCAAATCGCATGAGGCCTGACAATGAACACCCTGCAAGGCCCGCTGTTGATGGTCGCCGCGATGGCGGGTTTCGCCGCCGAGGATGCGTTGATCAAGGCGTTGTCGGGGTATCTGCCCATTGGTCAGATCGGCATTCTGCTGGGCGTGGGCGGGCTGATCGTATTTGGCCTGTGGGCGCGGGCACAGGGCAAGAGGATCTTCGTGTTGGACGCTTTGCGCGGTGCCTTGTTGGTGCGCAATCTGTCCGAGATGCTGGCCGTGGTTTTCATGCTTCTGGGCATCGCAATGGCCCCGTTGACGGTGGTTTCGGCTGTGCTTCAGGCCATGCCGCTGACCGTGACGCTGGGCGCTGCGGTGTTCTTGCATGAACCCGTCGGTTGGCGAAGGTGGAGCGCCATCATCGTCGGCTTTGTTGGCGTTTTGCTGATCATCGGCCCGGGCGGCACCAGTTTTGATCCCACCGCGTTGCTGCCCCTTGGCGCGGTCATCATGTTGACCATCCGGGATCTGGCGACACGGCGCATCCCGGCGCATGTGGCGTCGGTGCAGGTGTCGGCTTGGGGCTTTAGCGTGGTTATTCCCAGCGGGATCATGTTGTTTCTTGTGACCGATGCGTCACCCGTCGCCATGTCATCCTGGACCTGGATGATGATGGGGCTGACGCTGTGCGCCGGGATCGTCGGCTACGTCTGCCTGGTTGCCGCCACGCGCGCCGGCGACATCGCGCAGACCACGCCATTTCGCTATTCCCGGTTGGTGTTTGGCATGATCATCGGCATCACCGTCTTTGGCGAACGTCCTGACGGGGTGATGTTGCTGGGCGCGGGCCTGGTTGTGCTGGCTGGGTTCTATGCCCTCATGAGGGAAATCAGGGTGTCTCGGGCCCATATCGGCTGAAACCGAGCAGGTGCAGCAAAACTTGGGCATCTGCCCTTTCACCGACGTCATCCGCTCTTTATAGGTACGCGCATCGCTTCAACTGCACCGCAATCGAAAGGGGCAAAGATCATGACGATTATCCTGGACATCATTGGCCGCGAAATACTGGACAGCCGGGGCAACCCCACGGTGGAGGTAGACGTCATTCTGGAGGACGGCACCCTGGGCCGCGCCGCCGTCCCGTCGGGCGCCTCGACCGGTGCACATGAAGCCGTGGAACTGCGCGACGGCGACAAGGCGCGCTACATGGGCAAGGGCGTGCAGCACGCAGTTGCCTTCGTGAACGGCGAAATCGCCGAGGCGCTGGTCGGCGTTGATGCGACCGAGCAACTGGCCATCGATCAGGCGTTGATCGAACTGGACGGCACGCCGAACAAGGCCCGCATGGGCGCGAACGCCATTCTGGGTGTGTCGCTGGCAGTGGCCAAGGCCGCAGCCGAGGCTACGGGCCAGCCCCTCTATCGCTATATTGGTGGCACCTCGGCCCGCACGTTGCCGGTGCCGATGATGAACATCATCAATGGCGGTGAGCACGCCGACAATCCGATCGACATTCAGGAATTCATGATCATGCCGGTCAGCGCCAGCAACATCCGCGAAGCGGTGCGCATGGGGTCCGAGGTGTTCCACACGCTGAAGAAGGAGCTGTCGGCGGCGGGTCTGTCCACCGGGATCGGGGATGAGGGGGGCTTTGCGCCGAACCTGTCTTCGGCCCGCGATGCGCTGGATTTCATCCTGAAGTCCATCGAAAAGGCCGGGTATACCCCGGGCGAAGATATCTACCTCGCGCTCGATTGCGCCTCGACCGAGTATTACAAGAACGGCCAATACGTGATGACCGGCGAAGGCAAGACGCTGTCCGCCGCCGAAAACGTCGCCTATCTGGAAGCCTTGGTGAACGACTATCCGATCATCTCCATCGAGGATGGCTGTGCCGAGGATGACTGGGACGGTTGGAAGTTGCTGACCGAAGCTCTGGGCAACCGCGTGCAATTGGTGGGCGACGATCTGTTCGTCACCAACCCCACACGTCTGGCGGATGGAATCGCGCAGGGTGTTGCCAACTCCATGCTGGTCAAGGTCAACCAGATCGGCACATTGTCGGAAACGCTGGAGGCCGTCGAAATGGCCCACCGCGCGCGCTACACAAACGTGATGTCGCACCGGTCAGGCGAAACCGAGGATGCCACGATTGCCGATCTGGCCGTGGCCACCAATTGCGGGCAGATCAAGACCGGATCGCTGGCGCGCTCGGACCGGTTGGCCAAGTATAACCAGCTGATCCGCATTGAGGAAATGCTGGGCGAAGTTGCGGTTTATGCCGGGCGGTCGATTTTGCGCGGCTGACAACGGCTGGTGGTCCGTGCCGAACGCGACTGATGCATCCGCAGGTTGGTGCGCTGATGGGTTTGAGCGCTGACGGACTGGCCCAATGCCTTGATGCAGCACAGTGATGAAGAAACTCTAAGGGGCGCCCAGGATCGGGCGCCCCATTTTCATTACAATTTGAAAGGTTAAGGCATCGTTAAGCGGCGGCTGTCAAACTGAGGGCAGCAATATCAAAATTCAGGAGGCCGCCATGTCCGCTATCTTGTCATCCGTTTCCCTCTCGGGATCTACACCAGATCTTCGTGCCGCCGGCAGCCCTGCGCCAGCCGCCAGCCCACCGGCACAGCCCACCGCCACCATCAGCGCTGTCGCGCCGCGCCCTGTGGACCCGGTGGTCAGCGCCCGTGACGTCCGCAAGAATACGGCAGACGACCGGCCCGTCGGCCCGCCGCCAGCGTTTGAGATCAATGTCCTTCAGGACATGCGTGCCACGCAGCGCCGCCCAGCTGCCACCGATCAGGGCGCTGACACCCTTCAGGGCAGCCCCGCACACGACATTGATCACCGGGCTTCACCCGGTCTTGGCTACGATGCGGCAAAACAGCCGCCTGACCCAACCCTAAACCGAAAGATCTGAACAACCTCATAACGCCCGCCCGCGCCGCGTAAAAAAAGGCCGACACGCCGGGAGTCAACGTGCCGGCCTGAGATCCGCCAGAGAGAAGGGAAAGGCGGGTTATTCCGCGGCCGAGGCCATCGGGTTGTTGGGATGCTTCGTCCAGTCACCGTGCTCGGCGGGCACCGTTGTGCCCGTGCGCGGATCCACAGTGCCCGGTTCCATGCGGTCCATGGTGATGCAGTCTTCGACCGGGCAGACGTTGACACACAGGTTGCAGGCGACGCATTCATCATCCTTGACCGTGAATTCACGCGCGTCAGACATCGCGATTGCCTGATGCGAGGTGTCTTCGCAGGCCGCGTAGCATCGCCCACATTGGATGCACAAATCCTGATTGATCTTTGCCTTGGTCACGTAGTTCAGGTTCAAATGCTGCCAGTCTGACAGGTTCGGCACCGCGCGCCCGACCACCTGATCCACGGACGTCAGACCTTTTTGATCCATCCACAGGCTCAGCCCGGCGTTCAGTTCCTTGATGATGCCGAAGCCATAGGTCATCGCCGCCGTGCAAACCTGCACATTGCCCGCCCCCAGTGCCAGAAATTCGGCAGCATCCCGCCAAGTGGTGACACCACCGATGCCAGATATCGGCAGCCCGGCGGTTTCCGCGCTGCGGGCGATTTCGGCAACCATGTTCAGCGCAATGGGCTTCACTGCCGGGCCGCAATAACCGCCATGCGCGCCCTTGCCATCAATCGTCGGCTCTGGCGCGAAATTATCCAGATTGACGCTGGTAATCGAATTGATCGTGTTGATCAGGCTGACCGCATCGGCCCCGCCCCGCTTCGCGGCCTCGGCCGGGCCGCGCACATCGGTGATATTGGGTGTAAGTTTGACGATCACCGGCATCCGCGTGCTTTGTTTGCACCACCGGGTAATCTGCTCTATCAAGTCGGGGTTTTGACCCACCGCGGCACCCATGCCGCGTTCGCTCATGCCATGTGGGCAGCCGCAGTTCAGCTCAATTCCGTCGGCACCGGTTTCTTCGACCAGCGGCAAGATCGCTTTCCACGCAGCTTCGTTGCAGGGCACCATCAGGCTGACGACCATGGCGCGGTCAGGCCAGTCACGTTTGACCTGTTTGATCTCTTGCAGGTTCACCTCCAACGGCCGATCGGTGATCAATTCAATGTTGTTAAGCCCCAAAAGCCGCCGGTCCGCGCCCCAGATCGCGCCGTAACGCGGCCCGTTGACGTTCACCACAGGCGGTCCGGCCTCACCCAGTGTTTTCCATACAACACCGCCCCAGCCGGCCTGAAAGGCGCGCACGACATTATAGGCTTTGTCGGTCGGCGGGGCCGAGGCCAACCAATAGGGGTTGGGTGACTTGATGCCGACGAAATTGCTGGTCAGATTGGCCATGGGTAATCCTCCTTCGCGCCGGGCCTCAGCCCGCTGCCCCGGTCAGGGACGCATGAATGTCTTCGGCGGCGTCGCGGCCCTGTTGCACCGCCGTGACGGTCAGATCTTCGCCGCCCGCTGCGCAGTCTCCGCCGGCCCAGATGCCTGCGATGCTGGTGCGGCCAACCGATGAAATGGCGATCTTGCCGCCGTCGATTTCCAGTTGCGCGGGGGCACCGTGCAGGGTTTGGCCGATGGCCTTGAACACTTGATCCGCTTTCAGGACAAAGGTCTGGCCCGTCTTTTCCAACCCGTTAGGTCCGCTGCGGGTATAGGCGAATTCGACCTGTGATGCCGCGCCGTCACCGTGGATGGCTACGGGCATCGCCTCGGTAATGATCTGCACGCCTTCGGTTGCTGCATGGTCCAGCTCATACTCTGAGGCCGACATCGCCTCGCGCCCACGCCGGTAAACGATGGAGACATGTTCAGCCCCCAACAACCGGGACTGCACAGCGGCATCGACCGCCGTCATTCCGCCGCCAATGACCACCACATGGCGTCCGATAGGCAGTGTCGAAAGATCGCTGGTCTGGCGCAATTCGGCGATGAAATCGACGGCGTCCCGCACGCCGTCCAGGTCTGCGCCGGGGATCGTCAGCGCATTCACGCCCCCCAACCCCATGCCCAGGAACACCGCGTCATATTGGTTTTGCAGGTCATCAAGCGACACATCTGCGCCCAACGTGCGGCCCGTTTCGATCTGAATACCGCCGATGCCCAACAGCCAGTCCACCTCGGCCTGGGCGATGCCATTGGCCGCTTTATAGGCGGCGATGCCATATTCGTTCAGCCCGCCGGGCTTTGCGCGGCTGTCGAGGATGGTGACATCGTGCCCCTGCATGGCCAGCCGGTGCGCGCAGGCCAGCCCGGCGGGGCCGGCCCCAATTACTGCGATCTGCTTGCCGGTTTCGGCCGCACGTTCGAACGGGTGCTCGTTGACCAGTAGCAACTGATCGGTGGCATAACGTTGCAGTCGGCCGATTTCGACTGGATTGCCCTCGGCCGTTTGGCGCACGCAGGCCCCTTCACACAGGGTTTCGGTGGGGCAGACCCGGGCGCACATGGAGCCAAGGATATTCTGCGACAGGATTGTGCGCGCTGCCGCATCGGGCATGCCTGTCTGGATCTGGCGGATGAACAGGGGAATATCAATGTCGGTCGGGCAGGCCGTGATACAGGGCGCGTCATAGCAAAAATAGCATCGATCAGCGGCGACGCGGGCTTCATGCGGGTCCAGATCCGGATACAGATCGTCGAACTGCGCGTCCAACGTTTCACTGTTCAATCGGGCGGGCACGACGCCGTCGGTCTGCGGAGTATGGATCACGGGCGACCTCCTGCTTTTGGGGCGGTGGGTTTTCCGTATCGTGCCACAGTTCAAAATTTTATCAACTGATAAAAAATGCTAAAGCGCAATTTTCTGCGTTCCGTGCTGAGCCCCGCGCCGAAGGATGAGGCGCCCAGCCCCGGCGTTCCCCCTCAGGGCAGGCGCGCCAAACGGGCGGTCAGCAGGGAATAAAACCCATCGGCGTTCATGTCGCCGACGAAAAACGCGTTGGGTGCCCGCTGTGTGACGCCCCACCAATCGGTCACAGTCATGCCCATGGTCAATTCGCTGCCCGTTTCGATTTCCACGTTCACCTGACGGCCGGTGAACAAATTTGGGTCCAGCAGATAGGCGATGGTGCAGGGGTCGTGCAGCGGCGCGCCTTCGGATCCGTATTTCGCCATGTCGAATCGCTCGAAGAAATCGGTCCAACTGGCCACTGCCGGGCCTACGCGACCGGGCAGGGCGCGAAACGCCTCAATCCGGGGGCGTGTGGTCAGTGCCTTGTGGGTGACATCCAACGGCATCACGGTCAGTCGAACGCCCGAACGGAACACACAATCAGCGGCTTGTGGGTCAACAAAAATGTTGAATTCGGCGGTTGGGGTGACATTGCCCACCTCAAAATAGGCCCCGCCCATCAACACGATTTCGGCGATGCGATCGGTGATGTCGGGCGCCTTGATCATCGCCGCCGCGATATTGGTCAGCGGGCCAATCGGAACCAGCGTGACGCTACCCGCTGGTTCCGCGCGCAAGGTGTCGATGATGAAATCGACGGCGTGCTGATCTTGAACAGGCATGACAGGATCGGGCAGGGTGATCCCATCCAGCCCGGTTTTGCCGTGCACATTCTCGGCTGTGACCAACCTGCGTTCCAACGGCTTGTCAGCCCCCGCGAAGACCCGTGTCTCCGGTCGCCCAGCCAGTTCACAGACAATACGCGCGTTGCGCACCGTCAGCAGCAGCGGCACGTTGCCGGCCACGCAGGTAATGCCCAGAACCTCCAGTTCGGGCGAGGCCAGCGCCAGCAGAATTGCGACGGCATCGTCCTGCCCGGGATCTGTGTCGATGATGATCTTGCGGGCCATGGCGGTGCCTTTCGATTGTGATGCGGGCGACGCTATTGCCCGTCACCTGCTTTGTCGAGGGCACCGGGCCCTGTGATATCGCTCTGCCCAAAAATGGCCGTGTTTGCGTGGCAACACAGCGCGGTAGACCAATGGAATAAGACAGATGACTCGCCACGCTGCCCTCAGGGTTCCCCGGCCCACGCAAACAGATTGCGCCGTTCCTTTGGCGGAGGCGCGCCGCTTTGTGCCGGGTGCGGACACCCACCGCCGCTTGCGGGATGCGCTGGGTCAGTTTGCCACGGGCGTGACCGTGATCACAGCCAAAAGCGCCATTGGCCCCCTGGGCATGACCGCCAACAGCTTTTCCTCGGTGTCGATGGACCCGCCGCTGGTCTTGTGGTCCCCGGCGCGCAAATCGCATCGCTTTGCCGCGTTCAGCGAAGCCCCGCATTTCGCGATCCACGTCCTGGCCCGAACTCAGCGCGACATGGCATTGCATTTCGCTACGCAAGGCCATGATTTCGAAGGGTTCGAGCATCGAATCTCGGAAATTGGCATACCGGTGTTGTCCGGGTGTTTGGCGGTTTTTGAATGCGCACTCGAAGCCGTTCATGACGGTGGTGATCATGCCATCGTTGTAGGGCGCGTTCAGGCGGTCCAGGCGACCACCGGCGCCCCGCTTGTGTTCAATTCCGGCCAGTTTGGCGGCTTTGAGCCGCAACTTGTTGACAATCGCCGACCCCGGTAGGCTGACGCCAACCCGTCGCAGAAATGGGAACCCAGCAGTGAAAGACCTTATCCAAGAGGCCAGCGCCCTGACCTATGGGGCCGATCAGATCATGCAATCACATCCCTGGATCAACCTTGGTGACCAAACGCCGATCTTCTTTGGATCGCGCCAACACGGGCAGGTTCAGACCCTCGGCCAGCCCAACGCGCTGGTTGGCCACCGCTATCATGTGCCCGGCGACACCCGCCCGCGCGGCGTGTGGGGAGAGTGGGATTGGGACGGCCAGACGCTGACCGCAGGGGTGGATCCGCTGGGTTACTTCAGCCTCTATATCTATGAAAAAGAGGGGCAATTCGGGGTTTCGCCATCCATTTTGCAACTGCTTGCCCACGGCGCCGATGCGACGGTTGATCCCGTCGCTATGGCGGTGTTTCACAGGGTTGGGTTTTTCGTCGGCAATGACACGCCGTTCAAGCACATCAAGGTTCTGCAGCCCGGTGGGCGGGTGGTCTGGCGTGATGGAACCGCACGATATTCGGGCGGAGAGCCGTGTCCGGTGGAACAAACCTTGACCCGTGATCAAGCGGTCGAGGCGTTTATCGAATTGCCCCGCGCCGCGATCCGCACGTTTCTGGCCGCCTGGGACGGGCCCATTGCCATGCCGCTGTCTGGTGGTCGGGATTCGCGCCATGTGTTGCTGGAACTGGCGCATCAGGGCCGCAAGCCTGACACCTGCCTGACCTTCCACCATGGCGGCAAAGCGCTCAACAATGAAGTGCAGGCGGCCCGCGCCGTGGCCGGGCGGGTCGGTGTGCGCCATGCACTTCTGGGCCATCCCCGCAAGCGGCTGCGCGACAGTGTGCGCGGTCTGCTGATGACCCAGCTGTGTGGCGATGAACACGCACAGATGATGCCGATGCACGACTATCTGGCAGGCAGCCCTGCGGCAGCGATCGACGGGATTGGTGGCGATATCCTGACCAACCCCGATGATTGGGCGGCGGAATTCATGGCCTGTGCCCAGCGGGGGGATTATGAAGCCATTGCCCGTGGCATGATCCAGGGCCACGGCAACGTTATCAGCCGCACGGGGCATGTCGGGGGCGCGGGCGCCGTCTTTTCCCCCGATCTGGAGGACGCAGCGATTGCCCGTATCGCCGAGGAAGTGCGCGTTTATGAGAACGCACCAGACCCCTATCAGGCGTTCTGGTTCTATCACCGCACCCGCCGTGAGATATCGTTTACGTCCACCGGCGTCATGGGCGGCGCAGCGATGGTGTTCTGCCCGTATCTGGACCCTGATTTTGTCACGCTGGGTTTGTCGCTGCCGTGGTCGGTCACGAAAGATCAGATGCTGCATGATGATGCGATCTTCCGGGCTTTTCCCGATTATGCCGACATTCCCTTTGCAGCAGGCTTTGCCAGCCAACCGCTGTCACGCTGGCGGGCCAGTCGTGTGACCAACATGCTGGATACGCTTAAGGTTTCTGCGATTGCCGGGCGCGAAGGGGCGCTGAACGGTATGGCGGCGGCGCTGAAGAAGACGCCGCTCAAACGTGGACCGTCCGATATTTTGCGCCTGCATCAGGAGTATGTGACCTCCATGACGCCGTCCGAGGCCAAGCGCCTGCAATCCCTGGGCACCCGCCTGTCAAACGCCGCTGTCAAAGGGGAAGGGGTTGTCAGCCATGTCTATCCCGGCCACTGACGTCTTCGCCAATCGCATCCGCATCAAACTGCGCGCCAAACGGGCCGAGGGGCTGCGAGGTGCTGCCATGGCCCGTCCGTTTTCGGCCAAAACATCCGAACGATTATTGTTGGTCACCCAGCCAGAGCGGATCCCGCAAAGCCAGATTTTTCCGTTTCACCACTATACCACCGATCTGGCGGACCTCTATGGCGCCGAGGTGCGCGAAGCCGATACCTGGCACGTTCTGGCCGGCGAAGTTCCGGCCGCGACCGGTGCCACCGTCGTCGCCTTTCAAACGCCCTTCGATATCCCGGACGCGGATTTGTATCGCCTGGTCGACCGGCTACGCGACTTGAATCCGGGGGCGCGGATGGTGCATCTGGACTGGTTCGCGCCGACCGATCTGCGCAACGCGGCGCGGATGGATCCCTTGGTGGATGTCTACGTCAAAAAGCATGTGCTGAGGGATCGCAGCCGTTATGGCCAGCCGACGCGCGGCGACACAAACCTGACCGATTTTTTCAACCGCCGTTTTGATATTGATGAGCCTGAACAATGCTTTGACATCCCCACAGGGTTCTTGGACAAGCTGGTCGTCGGCCCGTCTTTTGCCACCGCACCGGGGATCATGCCCGCGCTTTTGGGCAAACGACCACCCGTCACCGGGCGGTCCATTGATCTGCACGCCCGGTTCGCAGTTGGCGGCACGCCTTGGTATCAGGCCATGCGCGCCGAGGCAGAGGCGGCGCTGTCGCAGCTGCCAGATCTGACCGTCGCCAAAGGGGAGGGCGTGCCTTTGCCGCGATTCATGGTCGAAATGCGCCGCTCAAAAATCGGGTTCAGCCCCTTTGGGTATGGCGAGGTCTGCTGGCGCGATTACGAATCCGTCATGGCCGGCGCGGTACTGCTCAAACCCGATATGGGGCACATTCAGACCGACCCAGACATCTTCGTGCCGTGGGAAACCTATGTCCCGCTGTCTTGGGACCTGTCGGACTTTGAGGACACCGTGCGCCGCCTGGTTGACGATCAAGGCTTGCGCGACAAGATTGCGCGTCAAGCCTTTGATATTTTGCACGATTGGTTGAAGTCAGACAAATTCGCACGGGCCATGGCGCCGCTCTTTGAATAGGGCACGACACAATGGGCCTGGCGCCCAAGAGTTTTGCAAAACTCTTGCTCCAGGCCCAACCCACTTGCGGATCTCAGGCGGCCGGTGCGGCGGACTTCGGTGCCAAATGTACCCAGGCGTCATACTGCGACTGGTAAATCCGGCCGTTCATTTCATCCAGGAAATGGGACTTGCGCAAACGGTCCATCACCGGCCCTTTGACCTCCGACATATGCAGGCCGATGCCCAGGTCGGACAGCCGCCGATTGATTGCCTCAAGGCTCTCCAGTGCCGAATAGTCGATCTCATTCACCGCTGAGCACATCAGAATGACATCGCGCACGGGCAAATCGCCACCGGTTCGTGTCTGGATCAGATCTTCCAAAAACCGGGCGTTGACGAAATAAAGGCTCTCGTCCACGCGCAGCGTCAGCACGCTGTCCGCTGTTTCCACCGCGTGCCGCTTCACATTGCGAAAATGCTGTGTGCCGGGCACCAGACCCACCTCGGCCACATGCGGCCGCGACGTTTGATACAGGTGCAGACCGATGGACAGCAGCACCCCGGCCGAAACACCGGTTTCCACCCCAAAGCCCAGCGTCAGCAGGATCGTGGACGCGACGGCAAAGAAATCAGCCCGGGAATAGCCCCATGTTTTCTTCAGGATGCCAAGATCGACCAGCGACAAAACCGCCACAATGATCGTCGCCGCCAGCGTAGCCTTGGGCAGAAAGTAGACCAGCGGCGTCAGCGCGATTGCGGCGATGGCCAGCCCGACGGCGGTATAAATCCCTGCAGCGGGGGTTTCCGCGCCGGCATCGAAATTCACGACCGAGCGCGAGAATCCGCCCGTTACCGGATAGCCCCCGGTAAAAGCCGCCCCCAGGTTGGCTGCCCCCAGTCCGATCAATTCCTGATCCGGGTCAATGCGTTGGCGTCTTTTGGCGGCCAAAGTTTGCGCAACGGATATGGATTCGACAAAGCCGATCACGGAAATCAGCAACGCCGGCAGCAACAACTGGCGCAGCAAGTCGGGATCAAACGACGGCATCGTCAGCGGCGGCAGGCTTTGAGGCACACGGCCCACAACCGCGACCCCCTGCGCGTCCAATCCCAACCCCCAGGTCAACACCGTCGTCATCACAACTGCAGCCACGGGTCCGGCCTTGGTGGCCACATCGGCCATCTTCGGCCCCAGCCCCGCGCGACGCAGCAATGGTTTCAGCCCCTTGCGCACCCAAAACAGAAAACCCGTTGCCCCGGCGCCAATGGCCAGCGTGATCACATTGGTCTCACCGAGATGGGACAGCAAAGATGAAACGACCGTGACCAGCGAATGGCCGTGCGCCGAAATCCCCAGAATATGCTTCAACTGACTGGCCGCGATCAGAATGCCGGACGCCGTGATGAAGCCGGCAATCACCGGATGGCTGAGGAAATTGGCCAGAAAGCCCAGCCGCAACACCCCCATGGCCAACAACAGTGCGCCTGACAAAAAGGCCAGCGTCAGCGCCGCGATGGCATATCCCATGGTCCCCGTTTCCGCGACCTGGCCGATGGCTGCGGCGGTCATCAACGAGACCACCGCCACCGGGCCGACCGCCAGCGCTCGGGAGGTGCCAAAGACCGCATACAAGATGATCGGCACGATCGAGGCATAGATCCCGGCCTCAGGCGGCAGACCAGCCAGCAGGGCATAGGCCAACGATTGCGGGATCAGCATGATGGTGACAATCACCGCGGCGATCATGTCATTTGACAGAGTCTCTCGCGTATAGGACTGACCCCAGTCGACGATGGGCAAATAGCGGCGGAGCAAAGGGGATGAAACGGAAAGGCGCATGGCAAGGTCCTGTCGCGGAGGGAGCGTTGCCTTCATATATTCGACTTACAGAATATGTAAACCCCCACAAGCCCGAACCAGAGCCTCAACCCACGGCGCGCAAAGCTGATCCCGTCATCCGTGTGGAAATACGCGCCCATCGAACAACTTGCGGGCGGTGCGCTGCGTGCCCGCGCCAATCACTTGGCCGTCGCTATCAGTCTGCACCAGAACTTCGGCCTTGCCGGTCGGGTGCTCCACCGCAAAGCGCGCGTCGCCGGGTCTGCGTGCCAAACGCGCCGCCGGGCCCGCCTTCAGGACGCAGGCTGTGGCCACGCTGATCGCGGCGAACACGCCGATAGAGGCGTGACAACGATGCGGGATAAAACTGCGGGTGCTGATAACGCCACCCATCACAGGCGCGGACACCAACGTCATCTTGGGTACGGATTTGTCGCGCACATCGCCCAGGTTCATCACCGGCCCCGCTTGCAACCGGATCGCTTCCAGCCGCGCCTTCAGCGCGGTATCCGCATCCAGCGCGTCGCGGCTTTCTTGCCCGGTCAAGCCGAAATCGGCGGCATCCATCACCACGATGGGCATGCCGTTGTCGATCAACGTGCAGGTCACACCGTCAAACACGTCCTCCGGGTTCCCGGATGGAAGCAAACTGCCCGTCATTGACCCGGCCAGCGCGTCGAACAGCAGGGGGATCGGTGCGTGGTGTCCGGGAACGCCGTCAATCGTGGCATCACCGTCATATCGCACACGCCCCCCCGGGGTCTGCACCAAAGCCCGGGCAATTTCCCCTGTGTTGCGCATGTGGATCCGCACCGGCGTTTCCCCGTCTTGCACCGCCACCAGCCCGCGTTCGATCGCGGCGGGGCCGACACCGGCCAGGATATTGCCGCAGGCTTGCGCATCACTGACCAGGGGTTGGTCCACAAATACCTGAAGAAACAGATAATCGACGTCCGCATCCGGCCGCGTTGGCGGCGCCAGTACTGCCACCTTTGAGGTCAGCGGATCGCCGCCGCCGATCCCATCAATCTGCCGCGCATCCGGGCTGCCGAAAATCCGCAACAGCAGATCATCCCGCGCTTCCACCTCTTCAGGCAAATCCTGCGCCAGGAAATACGCCCCTTTTGAGGATCCGCCCCGCATCCAAAGACAGGGAATGCCCTCAACCATCGGATCTGCCACGACACTCCCCTTCATCTTTCCGATAAATACTCAAACCCGGCCCACCAAGGCCCTCAAGGTCAGAGGTATTTCAACCCCTTGTCGGCCAGCCGGGGACGCATGTCATAGATGTCCAGCCCCAACTCTCCGGACGCCAACCGCAGGCGCTTGGCCTCTTCTGCGTCCAGGCGTTTCTGCGCGGCGGCCATGACAGCGGCGGCGGTTTCGCGCGGGACGACACAGACACCATCATCATCCGCGACGATGATATCGCCCGGGTTCACCAATGCCCCGGCGCAGACCACTGGCACATTGACCGACCCTGGCGTTTCTTTCACCGTGCCCTGCGCCGAAATGGCCGTGGACCACACATGGAACCCCATCGCCCGCAGGTCCCGCGTATCGCGCACGCCCGCATCGATGATCAGCGCGTGGCAACCGCGCGCCTGGGCGCTGGTCGCCAGCAAATCGCCAAAATACCCCATGTCGCAGGGCGCGGTCGGGGCCAGCACCATGACGTCACCTGGCTGCAATTGTTCAATCGCGACATGGATCATCCAGTTGTCGCCCGGCGGGGCGCTGATTGTCACGGCGGACCCGGCGATGGCCACGTCTTGCTGGATGGGGCGCATACGCGCGCTCATCAGCCCGCTTCGGGCCTGGGATTCGTGGACTGTGGCCACCCCGGCCTTGCCCAACCGGGTGATCAGCGCGGGATCAGCCCGCTGGATATTCTGAACGACAACGCTCATGGCGGTCCTCCTGTCATCTGAATGTAGCGCGCGTCGCCCCGGGCCGCGTTCAGCGGGCAGGCGGGCGCTTGGCGAAGGTGGGAACGTCTGGCGTGATCTGGTGAAACGGCTGCGCGTCGTCGCAGAAGATGGCAAAGGCCACCGCCCCGGCAGACGCCGGGTCATCCAATGTTCCCACTTTGAGCACAACATCGTCGCGATCGGGCAGGCGGGTCAGAAGATGGGTGCCGCAGTTGGGACAGAATTCGCGCACGCGGGGTTGTTCCAGATCAGACCGGGCAAAGGCCTTTGGCGTGCCTTTGATGAACGTCAGGCTGTCGCCCGCGCGCATCTGAAAGTAATTGGGCCCGCCGCCGCTGATGTATTGGCATTCCCGGCAATGGCAGGCGCCAAACGTCTTGGCCGGGCCCGTGACGCGGTAGCGCACCTGCCCGCAGTAACAGCCGCCGTCCTGGGTCTGGGTCATAATTCATCCACCGTGCGCGGAAAGATGGATTGGAAGCCCTCGGCGTATTGGCAGTCCCGCCCACCGGCCATCCCGCCCGAGTTGCGCTTGAAATGATTGGCGCGCTGCTGAGCGACGCGGGTGTAATAGTCCCACAAGTGCACCTGCCCATTCATGCATTCCATTGCGGCGCGCTTTTTGTCCCAAACGGGGGTGATGTCCAGAAACACGTCGGGTTTCCAGCCCATCTGCTCGGTCTGGTGGGGCTCAAAAAGGTACAACTGCGGCGCGCCCAGCACCTTTTCACCGGGGTTGTGCCCCCAGGCCTGCGCGATCATCCGGCATTCCAGCGCCACCTGCGTCATATACATGTGGTCGGTGTTGTAAGGGTCCCATTTGGAGTGGCTCATCATGAAGTTGGGCTGCACTTTGCGGATCAGATCGACCAGCGCGTATTTGGCGTCACGGTCGATTTCCAGCGGGTAGTCGCCCAGATCGAAACACTCCAGATGATGCGCGCCCAAGGCTTCGGCCGCCGCTTCGGCCTCTCCCCGGCGAATATCCTTGACCTCTTGCAGCGACTTGCCCTCTTTCCACAGGCGGGCGCTTTCGCCGCGTTCGCCAAAGGACAGGCAGGCCACGGTGACCTCATACCCCATGGCTGCGTGCAGGGCGATTGCCCCGCCGCAGCGCCAGACGAAATCGGCGGCATGGGCGCTGATGATCAGCGCGGATTTGGTGTCGGGCATAGATGGCTCCTGTTCAGGCGTTGCGGAACTGTGCCGCGCCTGCGTCTGCGGATCAAATCGGAAACCCGTGCGCTGGCATAAGTTTCTGCTATGACCGGCGCTGGTGCAGGGCGGTCATCCAGCGCAATGAGGCATCAGTCAGCCCCGACGGGCGGTATTCCGCGCCAAAGGGCCGAT
>Ga0316204_10004587_pt1 | contig 24521 bp, 14 predicted proteins | sample 6monrhotite_MG_2_FD_205661 | JGI IMG/M metagenome (GOLD analysis project Ga0316204, IMG submission 205661) | Microbial mat bacterial communities from mineral coupon in-situ incubated in ocean water Damariscotta River, Maine, United States -... | ecosystem: Environmental > Aquatic > Marine >... | reverse complement strand
CAAAACTGACTATCAGAAAAGCATACGGATTTCGGACCTTTCGTGCCGCTGAAATGGCTTTATATCATACTTTAGGTGCGTTACCTGAACCAATATCCACCCATAGATTCTGCTGAAGAGCCAAAAATTTGAACATTGGACTTAAAACATTGGAATCAACGTAAATGACTCAACAGGCACTCTATTTCGTCGAGGCAAATAGCACAGACGCTTATTTGCAAAGCGTTAAAAAAATACTTGATACTCGACGTGAACCCCTAACAGCGATGCTTATTGGCGAAGGTGAGACAAAGCAGCGGGTAAACGAGGCACTGCTAACCTGGAATGAAATTAACCTTGTGGCAAGTACCACAGACAAGCATCCTCCAGAACTAATCCTCATTTTTGCCCATCGGGCTGAAACATTGTCGGAAGCCCTGCATGGCTACATTGACCACCATAACATCACCCTGATCGCACCAATCACCACCGGTTTTTACAAAAATAATCCGCTATTTTTGATTTCCATTCCTAAATCCGGCACCCACCTGTTATTTGAGCTGGCCAAGGCATTTGGTTACACCGCCAGGTATACCAGCCCCGAAAAACCCAAAGGCGGTGAATGGTATTATGTTGAATATACCAATGCGCATACCCGAGCCAGGCACTTTTTCACCGAAAGTGTTTATCAGGGAGATTTTGGGCTGCGAGACCATCCATTCGCCTATTCGCCAGCACTGTTTATTTACCGAAACCCCGCCGATGTGGTGAGTTCTGAAGCCAATTATTATCACAAAAAAGGTCGCACTGTATTCTACAACTATTTTGCCCATGACAACGTCAGCAAACGGTTATCCAAACTGATCAACGACCCCTATTTGTTAGGGACAATCCGTGACAGAATATTGGACTACATTGCCTGGCTCGATTTTGGTAACGTTATTCCCTTGTCATTTGAAGAACTCATCGGGACAAAGGGCGGTGGGTGCAACACACTGCAAACTCAGCTAATCTGGTCACTGCAACTTAAACTGCACATACCGGGGGACCCCCAGTCATTTGCCGATCGCGTTTTCCGAACGGATAGTGACACCTATTTTAAAGGCCAGTGCGGTGCCTATCGGGACTTGTTTGAGCCGCCGCATTATGATGCCTTCAAAACGCTGCCCCAAGATTTTATGGAACAACTTGGTTATTCACTTGAAAACCCCGAATCCGTATTTTCATCCCGAATTAATGAGTTCAGGTCACGGCAGCTTATTGTCGACCAGGCTGAAGAATGGCCACCCTACATCGTTAATAATCAGTTCCTGGGAAATAGAATCATTAAATATGACGAAAAATATTATGGCGTACCATTTGGTACAAATTTCGGGGCGGCAGTAAAAACCGGGAACGAGCTGGTTACGGCTGATTATGCCGATGAAGTAAAGGTTAAGCTTATCGAGGCGTGTATTCATGACAACACCTTAAATAAAAAAACCAGATAGCAATACCTAATCATAAAACCAAATGACCCAGGTTGCTCGGCCGCTATACTCTCGGTACACGCACCTCGATGCTATCCGCGTGTAAAAATTAGTCCGGCACTAAAAGTAGCCTATAAAGCATCAATTGATAGAATATTATCGGTGTGAACACCGGCATCAATGAGTGCATGCTTAAAGGCGTCTGACTCATTGGTGGGTAACGCTACATAAGGCAGTGATGCATAACGTTTAATGCAGTTGTCTGAAATGGTCGATATGGACAATCCATTATATTGAGTGCCGCCCATGGTCTGTTTCATGGTCAGGAAAGAATGTATATTGAGTTTCGATAAAGGAAATCCATACGCTTCCAGAATGTCAAATAAGTAATAACCGGGCGTTTGTGCAATGGGGCCGACGATGACAGCCGTGCCGGCTGTTACAAATTCGTTTAATTGCTCGGTAAACCTGGTAAATTTATCTTCAAGGTCGAGATAAGGCAGCATCGAAATAAGCAACCGCTTGTGACAATGATTGCAAAACTGAACAACCGGCGGCAGCGCATTGAAGCGACCTTCCGGTGTCGCCATATTGTGTTTTGGTCGTGGTAATGTGTAGTGTATATTCTCATTGCAGTGCGGACAGGTGGCATTAATACCCAGCAGATGCTTATTATGAAAATAGGGATGCTCGAAATCGCCAGCGTTCGCATTTGATAATTTAATTTTCTCCGCAAACTTTGTGCCCGCTAACTTATGCTGCATAATGGGTTCAATGCTGTTAATAAAATCCTTGCGTTTCAACTTCGTCATATTGTAGCGTGGCCTGAGATGTATGGTGTCATAGTAGCTTTGTTTGTCAGTAATAGCGCCACAAGACAAACTATGATCGAAAATCGGACTTCCAGGATAAGGCATTATATAGTCATTGTGTACAATATGATCCAGACAATGCTGATGATAAAATTCACTGGTTTCGTTGATGCTTTCGATGGTTTCCGCCGGGTCACCATAGATAAAGTTACCCTGGACACCAATTCCCGCCTTCTCAGTTAATTCAATGGCATTCAGTATTTCTTTTTTGGTTACTCGCTTATTCATACTGGATAAAACCATATCAGATGCGCTTTCAAACCCATATCCAATATGAATACAGCCTGCGCTTTTCATATCCTTCAATAGGTCAAGGTTTACATCACATACCCGCATTGAAGCATTCCATTGAATATCAAGCTTGGTTTGTTTCAATAAACTGCAAAATTCTCGGATTCTATCTTCCTTAACGGAAAACAAATCATCATAGATCTTTAACAGATTAAATTGATAAAGATCATGAAAATGCTCAATTTCCTGTATAACACTTTTCATGGTACGACCGCGATACTTGCGCCTTGAACCTTCAACGGTGGAGTATTGACAAAATGTGCATTTATACGGGCATGAACGACCTGTTGATATGGGCAGCATTCTTGGGTTGGTGCGGGTTCGCACGTGAAAATAATTATCCACTTGATTTTGCATGGCAAGATAATCATGGATATTTGCTGGTTCGAAATCCGGGAAAGGCAACGCATCAAGGTCTTTTATGGCCGATCGCAATGGATTATAAATCGCCTTCTCATCCTGCCAGTAGGCCAGTCCTTTAACGTAACTGTAGCCGTCACCGGAAACCAAGGCATCCATTAAATCAACAATGGTATACTCGCCTTCGTCCATAACCGAAAAATCCGGCCGCAGGCGCTCAAATGCGGTTGGATCGTTGGTCATGATACCCCCGCCACAAACAATGGGGGTGTCAGGCGCCAGTTCCCGGCAAATGGCGATGGTATCAAATAAGAACAGGTACTCAGCCGCCATCGCACCCGTTGCGATAACGTCGGGTTCAGATTCCCTAATTGCTTTTGCCAGGTATTCTCTTAACACCACAGATCCGGGTTTGCCACTGAGATCATAGCTGGTATTGACGCCCGTAACCTGATGCCCGTGGGCCTTTAGTGAACCCGCGATATAGGCAAACCCCTGGGGCAGGAGATCCAGGCATGGAGGCGGACTTGGATAATTACTCTGGGGAACAACAATTAATACTCTCATGTATATTACCCTACCCTGATTATTATAAATGGCAGATTATTGCCTGGTACCCACCTTGCTTCGCATCGAAGACCAGATGCGGCAGTGGCATACGGCGTACTAATGACCTGTCCTGACAAATTCCCGACAGTGATTAACCCAACCACAACCTCCGATTAAACCGATAATTCAACGATAATAATCGATGCGCCATTTGTCATCACCGATTGAGCACAAGCAAGGCGGATTGAACCCCCGCGCTTGTTCAAAGCAGTGGTTGTCAATCAACACAGAGCCATAACCTTAAGTAAAACCCACTTCAACCAAAACACCTGTTATCGCTATTTATTTACGGATAAAACCACGTTTCTTTTATCAATAAACGAAAATGGTAAGCACCGTATTATCACCATCATCGAATCAACGAATTATTCACACGAATTCCCGCTATATACCCGTGGTGTTTAGGATTTTAGTACCTGCAAGAGTAATAGTAGAGTATCGCCAGTATTCAAGTCTTATTTTTAGTACGGTTTAGACTGTTGCTTCACAGCAATGCAGCAGAAATAATTACCAAGTATTGATGCTTGCTTCAAATAATGTTTATCACCAATAAACACAACCACGTTGATTATCAAATAATGGGGGTAAAATAGTGGAATCAAATAATTATTTATTGATCCATTGCGATGCAACGATGTAAATATCGACCGGTTATTCCCCTCGAACTTCACTTTGTGAAGACGTTGAATAAAGACATTCACATTCCATACCGCATTAGTATGGCTTTCCTTTCACACTGGTACATTTGTTGCATTTTTTTCATCCATTATTGCCATTCATATCCGATAGAGAAATTCCATAGAAATGAACCAATCTCACGAAGACACCTATTTTCTGGATCGAGACCTGGCCTATCAAACGGCGCTGGCCCACAATATTGTCACCCGAAGTGATGGCGAAAAGGTGGTGCAGGTGTGTTATTACGACGGCATGCCTTTCGAACACGCGCCCGAGAACCTTGTCAACGTCCCCGCTGACGAATTTACTCGATACTTTTCCACGCATACCCAGCGCCTGCCCACTAAAGTGGACACGTCGCCGCTACCGCCTGCTAATGAGCCCGGTAGTTTAGCTCAAAAGCTGGAATCTCTTTTACAGACCGTTAAGCAAGGCCTGACATCACCGCCAAACACCACTAAGGCTCAATTGGCACTCGATACACTGTTCCTGGATCCGGAAATGGCACTTGCAACGGCAAAGCTTAATCAAACTGTTGACTGCGCGGGAACCGGCGTTTATGGCACGCAGATTTGTTATTACTGTGGTGATATTATCGCGGATGCGCCCGACAATCTGATTAATGTTCCCTACAATGATATGCTGGATTTTTTCAGTAATACCAGGCTACGGCTGCCTCGCGCCATCGTATTTCATAAAGATATAGAATATGACGAAAAGGATAAACTGGCCCAATCATTCAGCGAATTGCTGACCCAATCGATGGAGAATCGAAATAAAATTGGTACTTTGCTCTTAAAAGAGTGCCAACAAACCAAGCCTGAATTTCAAAACACAGAACCTTTGCGAGTATTGCTAACATCCAGTCGATACGATAATATTAAGCGGCCGATTATCGAGGCATTTTTAGATGCGTTTGAACATTGCCACTGCAAAACCAGGTTAATTATTGAACAAAGCGGTTTGGAAAAGCTTGACGCACCGTGGTTATTCAAAGAACACTTTAGTTTTAACCCGCATGTTATTTTGACCATTGACTCTTTTGATACAACGTGGCTGCACCCGGATGTATTTAATATTGTTCTTTGGTGGAAACCAGCCTATGATATTTCAATAGGCGCTCCGTTAAGCTGGCGTGATCGCGATATTGTACTGCCAAGCAATGACCATAATCTGAACTTACTCGCCCAGTCGGGTGCCAAATCCATATTAAGCAACCAGATAGAACTTAATCCAGACAACACGGACGTACTCAATATTGACTATGCAAAAACAGTATCAGTCATTATTGATACCATTCAGCAAGAGGCTCACAGTAAACTCACATGAACAATCCACACTATTCAGACCATGAAGAACCTGCAGACGATACCGACTTATCCTCTGACCGGGCAACATTCGAAGATACTTATTTCCTCGATAGGGAGTGCGCATTAAAAGTTGCCACACAACGAAACATCATCATGGTTAACGACACCAAGCAACTACAGCTGTGTTATTACGATGGCATCCCCTTTGAACGCGCACCAGAAAATCTTATCCATGTTTCGATAAATGCGTTTACCGCGTTTTTTTCCACAAGTCATGCGCGAATCCCCACCTACCTTTGTAACAACAACCCGGGAATGACCTGGCAGGAAAAAATTGACCAACAAACCGCCTTTCAGGAAATATTAGAAGAAGTTCGGCAGATTAGAAGTGAAGTTTTACCGCAAGGGGAACAGAAAGAGAAACCTTGCGATTGTTATTTCTTCGATCGGGATTTAGCTCTGAAAACGGCCCAGCAGCAAAACCGGGTAACCACGATGCATCCGTCGATTGATGGACTGCAGGTTTGCTATTATGACGGTGACCCCATCGAGAATGCACCAAAAAACCTGATAAATGTTAGATTTAAAGATATTTTACCGTTCTTGGCCAATACGCGCCTGCGTTTCCCGGCACGCGTCATCTATCCTGCACAGGCAAGCGTTGCACAACAGCATGAAATCACCGAATTGTTCAACCGTGTCATCACTGAAGCACATAGCCAGCGGATGCAACTGGCAACCGGATATACACATCGAATTCGCACCCAACAACCGATATATACTGCTGGCGAACCATTCCGGGTATTTTTCCGCGCCTGCCGCCTGACAACAGTGATGCAATACGTCTCTAAAAACCTGGCTAAAACCTTTGAATCACTTGGCCACCAGAGTCACGTCACTGTAGAAAACAACGACATGGAATTACTCCACAAGATGTGGCACTTTAAGGAACAATACGAGTTTAACCCTCACATCTGCGTTAATATAAATCACCCAAACAACGAATACCAAAACAATGATGTCGTTAACGTTAGCTGGTGGCAGGACCCCATGCCAATCATTAAAAAAATGCAACCTCTGCACTGGCGAGAACGCGACGTTGTGCTTTCTCTTACCCCGCCGCTGGATAAATATTTAACCCAATGTGGCGCCAAAAACATTCAACGCCAGTTGTTTTGTACTGACACCAATGTTTTTAATATTCGACCGGACATCACCCGCGAGAACAAAATTATTTTTGTGGGCTCGTCCTATATCTCACATTTATCACAAAATATGCGAAACATGGAACGAAATGCCGATGTTATCCACGAATTGGCAGACCTAATGGAGCAAGGCACAAGCATTAACGAGGCATTAATCGCCCAAATTGCCAAACGTTATGACATGGAATTCGACCATGTTTTCTGGAATCTGTATCATTTTGTAGTACGTAACAAAACTGTTGAGTGGCTGTGCCAATACACCACGCTCCCCGTGGAAGTATATGGTTATGAATGGGAATACAACAACATCGTAAAACCATTCTACAAAGGCAACCTCCAGCATGGTGAAGAACTTGTTAACGCCTATAATTCAGCTCGATACACCCTGGTATCTCACCCGTTTGAAGTGAACTCCCAACGACTCAACGAAGCCACTGTATGTGGCTGCATACCCCTGGTCTATGACTGCCGCCATTCCGCAGAACCGCCACATTGGGACAATGAGCTGTTGTATTTTAAAACCCGAAACGACCTGCATCAATTACTGGATAACAACGAGGGCACACCAGCTCCCCACGTGGGACAACACTTTAGCTATGAATCTCTGGCAAAAAAAATCATCAAAATTGCCGAATCGTATTATCAAAAACAGGCAATCGTGGCCTAAGCCCCGTGACACTTCTGCATTAGCGTTACAAAAACCAATGTTCACCCCTGCCCTTAAATCTCACACCCTATACCCAAAGCGTTTAGGATTTAGGCTTTATTGCTGCCCTATTTCTGTCCTGGCGGCGTTGAAATTCCTCGCAATAGACCGGCTATTACTCGTCATTTCGCCTTGCCAGAACAAAAATATGACGCGCACTAAATACCTAAATCCCAAACGCTTTGGGTATATTTTCGCTAACATCAAAGAGCACCCTCCATCAACACCACTAATTGAGCGCAATTTACACACTCCATATCATTCATCGGCGGACCTAAAGCCGACAAAACCATTTCAGTCGTTGAGTAATACTCAAATTATTGTATTTATTATTCACTATCGTTGACTATTACCATCAACCGCTGTCATTAACCGCTACCATTATAAGCAAACTCATTGCATACTTGACTCAAGCAACCAACTTCAAATAGCATCCATGATAATATTTGCATTGATGAAACCCTTTGAAAAAATAACTATTATTATGCAAATAATTCACCTTGTTATTTTGTCAGCAATATCTAGACTGATTATCGTATTATAATTTAGTGTTTTTCGATATCGCATTAAAAAAATCTTTTTCAAAGAATAGTGCTTGCTAATAAAACATCGTCTAAAAAAGCATCGACTAATAAAAAAACGACTGAGCTGATTAATGCAAACACCCACAACAAGACAGCAAATTAGGGAATACTGAACAACGCCCCCATCATTATCGATACAATATGACAATAATGCCTTTACAAGGGATATATAGACAATAACACCAAGTTAGCAGTGTCGCCTAGTGCTGGCTTTTTACTTTGTTGATCATTTTTAATAACTATAAATAAAGCGCCTTTACCACTGACCTTAAGGCCAAAAAAACAGACCAGTCATACTGGCGCTTCCGGGGAAACACATGTACACAAACTCGTTGTTGCTCGTCCGAATTATATCGTTGTTATTGGTAGTTTTGGTTTTTCTGGTAACCACCGCGTGCAGCTCCGGTGATTCCAATGTTACCACTCACAAAAATGTAGCGGGTGGCGTTTCACTTCCCAAAGCTCTAAAAACCGCATTACCCGACAATGGCACATTAACCGCGTACATTCGGGTCAATGGCGGTCAACGGCAGCAGATGAGCCTGGACGGTGATAACGCTATCATTAACATTAGTGGCTTAACACCAGGCAGCCATACTTTTACCGTTGAATTTGAGTTTGTATTTAATGCCAGCCCGAACAAACCCTTTATTCTCGCCAGTGCTACTAAAACGCACAATTTAAGTACAGGTAATAACACCTTAAACATTGCTGAAACGGATTATGATATCGAACGTTTTGATGAAGACAGCGATGGGCAATCAAATTTAGATGAATTAAAAAACAAGACCAACCCGTTTGCCGGGTTCAGTATCACCGCCATTAGTGGTAGCACGTCTGAAAATGCAACGACTGCAAGCTTTACGGTGGTGTTAACCATTGCACCCACGGCTGCGGTAACCATTGGGATCACCAGTTCTAATACGACCGAGGGAAGTGTCGATAAAACTTCGGTTAGCTTCGATACCATTAACTGGAATATTGCTCAAATGATCACCGTTACCGGCGTCGATGACAGCAGCGCCGATGGCGACATTCATTACGCCATTATTTTAGCGGCCGCCACGTCGACCGACACCAATTACAACGGACTAAAACCCAGCGACGTCAGCGTTACCAATATCGATGACGACGCAGCAGAATTTAGCATAAGCACCCTCTCCGGCAATACCACCGAAACAGGCAGCACCGCGACATTTTCCGTCAGTCTCAGCAGTCAACCGGCGGCCGATGTTACTATTGGCATCAGTAGTTCTGACACCACCGAGGGTACAGTTGATAAAACCTCGCTAACGTTTACCCCCGACGATTGGAATACAACTCAAATAGTGACTGTGACGGGTGTAGATGACCGTTTAGCTGATGGTAATCAGGCATTTTTTATTCAATTAGCAGCGGCAACTTCTTCGGATGCTCAGTTTGATGGCCAGAATCCGCCGGATGTCAGTGTAATTAACATTGACAATGACAGGCCTGAATTTAATATCAGCCCCATCAGCAGTAACACGGCGGAAGATGGCATAAGCGCAACGTTTACAGCACAATTAGCGACCCAGCCAACCGCCAATGTCATTATTGGTGTCAGCAGCTCAGACACCACCGAGGGAATGGTTGATCAAGCGTCAATAACCTTCAATGGTGACAACTGGAACATCCCCCAAATCATCACCGTTACCGGGGTAGACGACAACGTTGATGATGGCGACAAAAGCTATGACATCCTTCTCTCGGCTGCCATATCAGACGATGCCGGTTACAACGGACAAAAACCAGACGATGTCGCTGTAATCAACACCGATAATGACGCATCCCCTACTGTGGTATTGAAGGTTGATAAAACCAGTATCACTGAGGCCGATGGTGTCGCCATCGCAACCGTCACCTTAAGTGGCTTGTCCACTGAGGATGTCATAGTTAACCTAAGTTACAGCGGCACATCAACAGCTGGGCAAGATTACACCCCACCCACCAGCATTAGTATCCCTGCAGGCAATACCACCGCAACCGCTACGATTACCGCACGTCAGGATAACCTCGACGAAGAAGATGAAACCATTATGATTGACATCCGTTCAGTCAGCAACGGCATGGAATCAGAGCCACAACAGATCACTATAACTATAATCGATGATGATCAGCCCCCCACGTTAACCCTTAGTATCAATACCGCATCGCCGCTGGCTGAAGCCGCCGGAACTGCAAACCTAACCGCTACCTTAAGCGAAAAATCGGGACGTGCAGTGACCGTCAAGCTGATTTACAGTGGCACAGCCACCGCCGGAGCTGATTACAACAAATCCGATGCCATCACTATTGCCGCTGGCAACACCTTTGCACAGGCTGCCATAACGGCAATCGATGATACCCTGGATGAACAGGATGAAAGCATTATCGTTGACATTGATACTGTCACTAATGGTGTTGAAGTTACCCCCCAGCAGGTAACCGCGAGTATTATAGATAATGACGCTATACCGGCTATCACATTTGCCACGGACAGCCAAAGTGTGGCTGAGGACGTGGGTACCGCCACCCTACCCGTTACATTAACCGCCAAAAGCGGATTTGATATCTCAGCGCCCTTTACCGTTAGTGGCACGGCAACCGGCGGTGGCACAGATCATAACCTGGCAAATGGTGAAATCACTATTCCAGCCGGACAAGCCTCGAGCACCATCACTTTTACGGTGCAGGATGATGCCCTTGATGAAGCCAGTGAAACGGTTATCGTCACTCTTGGCGCCCCAGTCAATGCCACTATGGGCACAACCCTAACCCATAGCATTACGATTACCGATAATGATGACAGCCTTGAAGGAACAGTGAGTGGGTCAACCGGCACAAATGGCGCGCAAGTCACCATCTACACCTTCGGCGACCCTACTCCAGTGCGGCTAGGGAGCGCCGTTACTGATGAAACAGGCGCTTATTCAGTTGGAATACGATCACATAGCCGTCCGATTCTCATCGAAGTCAGCGGCGGCAGCTACCTGGAACAGGCAAGCGGCAAGGCAATCAGACTTAGCGAAGGACAAAACATACGCGCCGTGGCGTTTTATCAATCCCAGCAACCACTTAATGTAATTGTTACCCCGCTGACCCATCTGGCAACCGCGCTGGCCGAACACAACCTGGGCAAAGGCCTTAACACCACCCAGGCAATCGAAAATGCCTACAGTGACGTCAATGCATTCTTTGCCATCGACACCCAAAGCGTACTCCCCCTGGACATTACCGACCAGAGCAATGCCCAAAGCAACCTGAACGACGCAGCCCTGTATGGTTTTTACCTGGCCGGGGTATCAAACTGGACGGCATGGGCCAACACCAAGAACCAGGTCGAACCACACACGGTTTATACCTCCATGGGGCTGGCACAAATCGCCTACAATGACATACGCGCCGATGGACTGTTAAATGGTGTGGGCACCAACAAAGCGGGCACGGCTCAAATGTCACTGGCCGTGGGCGTAGTGCCATTGGATGCAGACGCCTACCGCGCCGCCTTTTCATTACACATGCTGGCCATCGCCAATGGCGCCAATAACAAAACCCGCATACAGGTTAATGACTTAAAAGCATCGGCCGAATTAATCGCCGAACGAACCAATCCCCTGCTGGGGGCATCCACCCCGTTCAACCTGTCAAAGCAAACACCGGTAATAACCCTGACACAAGCTGTCGACGGTTATTACAGCGGTACCTTCAGTTTCAACGTGAATATTGGTGGTTTCCTGGGCGCAGAACGAATTGACATAAGTGTGGATAGCGCCAGTGTGGGGTCACTCTCTCCTCCCACCACCCCGCTGACCATTGATACAACAAACCATGCGGATGGCGAGCATCAGATTGGCCTGACCGCCGTGGACATCCTCGGCAATAGCGAATCCTTTAATTTCCAGGCCCGCTTTGACAATACCGCACCGGTGATCGACGTAACCTCCGCGCCCGCCACCAACCAGAGCACCATACAACTCACGGGCAACTATACCGATAACGTTGCCGGCGTACAATCCGTGCAAGCCATGGAGCAACAGGCCACCTTATTAGACGATGGCACCTGGAGCACCGACGTGCAAATTGCACCGGGGAAAAACACCATTCCCATTCGCGTCATTGATCTTGCCGGGAATCAATACAACACCGAAACCGTGGTCTATTTAGACACCATTCCACCGACTATAGACAGTACGGACAAACACAGTCAGGCGCGTTTTTCAAATAGCGACGGCAGCTTTTTTGAACTGGTGCTACAAGACAGCAACCCCACCACGCCGCTGTTTTTGGAAACAACCACCGTCGACCTCGACGGCGTACCCATTAATCGCCAGGCGCTGAACAACAATACCATCCCGTTTTTTGCCTTTAGCGTCACAGACCTGATGGGGCCGGACGCAACCACCGCACCAGATAAGATAACGGTACGTACCCAGTATGAGAAAAACGGCGAGATCGTCACCGACTTCCGTGAATTAGCCGTAGTGGACAATGAGTACTTAGTCCCATTAGTATCTGAAACCCTTGCCCCAAACTGGCACCAGTCCGCCCCACTGGACAACCATCAGATTAAAATTGAAGTGAGCGACTCCGTTGGCAACCTGAGTCAGGCAACGTTCGATTTTCGCGCCGACATATATATACCAGAGACATTTGTGACCAATACCAACATCGACGTTCGCGACCTTATAAACGGTGTCTTTGACGACACCGACTTCGGAGACCGCGCAACCCTCAACAACCGGGAATTTCCCAGCAGCACCTACACCTTCACCAATAACACCGGCAAAGCCTTTTATATTAATCCCAGCGATAGTTCGGCCCACACCGTGGAACAGCGGGTAGAGCAACTGGTGCGGGAGCATCTTTACCAACAAAGAGCCAGTACGGAATGGCAAGTGGGATTAATGAACAAATCAGACCCGTGTCCTGAGTTTATCGAATGGAAAACCAAAACCAGCATCTATAATTGGACCGGTAGTGCCTGGCAGTTGGAACAGGTGCCCCCCTCCAGCTTAGGCAAACGACAGCCCATCACCAGCGATGCCCTCCCAAGCCCCGCCCCTGCCACGGCTTGGGTTGATACACCAGACTTTGATCAGGATTTCATACCAACCTCCAGTAAAACCGGCCCCAATTACACAAGCTACGAATTTGACTACGTTGAAAGCCCAACCTCTTTCACCCCAGCTGCTTATGTTACCAACTGGATACGGGAAAACAACGCTACCCCACCCATCACCTGCCCAACAAAACGTTTTTTCCAACAACGCCAGGTGTTTGCTAACGAGTCTGTTATCGGTTATCCAAAAGGAACCCTGTCGGAAATTGTCGTGCCAGACACCCCCGACTTTTCCAGCAGCAATTTCACTGTGTTAAACAACAATACCGAAGCATTCATCACCGCCGTGGATGGCTGGTATCGCATCCCCGCGGGCGACTCGATCACCGTCACCAAACTGTTCACCACGCCAGCATTAACCCTGCACAATGATGACATTTCCAATGTTGAGACCTTCGACAGCTATACGCCCAACTTGAATGACAAGGCCATCACCTGGCAGGTGAATCGCAACTTAGCCATCGCCATTCGCCACGATGCCGGTGAAGCCAACATCCCCAACATGCCGGAACGCAGCATGAATACCGGTGCCGGGGCAATGAATTACGCCATTAGTCGATAGTCGTAAATTGGAGGTGGTTTACGAAATCCGGGATGAACGAAGCCCATGCGTTTTCAGGTAAAACGGCGCTTCTAAAGGAACTCATTCACGAGCAGGCAATACTTTGTACACTATCGATTATTCAACGCTGGCCCTGGATTGCGCAAGCTTCATCCAGGCTACCGATTGGCCGTTGTGTTGAAATCATAGATTGATCGGTAATCGAGCATGCGTTTAATGGTGGCTTGAAACGATACTTTAAATGGGGTTTTTGAGTTTTTATCTCACACCTCCGCGCAATTAATTCAAGGGTTGATAACTAAGGTGTAGTAAATGTGTCTCCAAAAGACCCTCTCATATACCCGGAGAGTTTAGAATTTAGGTGTTAAGTGTGCTTCTGTTTTATTTCATAGCAAAACAGAATGACGACGAATGGCCTCTCTATTGGAAGGAATTCTAACGCAGCCATGGAATGAAGGGGCCGTGCTATAGACACCAAAATCTAAATCGCTACAAGCATATACCCTCATAACGTGGATTAAACCAGCTGGTAAGCAATTTCTTTTGCGGTTGCGGATAGCATCGCTAATATTGCAGCATCGTTGAGGGCTCGATGAAAAACCGGTAGCGATGGTATCGCGCGTTCGCCTCGCTCAAATAAAGCAAGCGCCTGTGCATTTCCGTACATCGAGGAACAATAAAGAATACCCTCTATTTTGGGATAAGCTTCATAGATTTGTTGCGCCCATCGTTGTGCCCTCGGGCGCGGTCCTGAGTGGATCGCCGTAGAAGCGCCCAGTGTGGTGGCAAACACACCGGATAAATCCAGTAGCTTAATTGCTTTTTGCAACCGGAACCCCGTTAACCAGGGTGATCCTGAATGCCGATCGATAACCCGGGTTGCTTGAAACACTTCTGCAACGCAAGTAGGGCCATTTTTGGCAAGATACATAATGCCGCGGTCCTGGACGTTATTCTTATTATCACCCAACCCCTTTACATTACTACGGTGGTGATCAAACCGGCTGGCGGTCGGACCAACATAACGAAACTCACTCCAACGCGTGGGATAAGCGCCACCGGCAAAGTGAATGCGCCAAACCAAGGTTCCTTTAGGATAGTTAGTTATTAACGGTGGAATTTTTTTTAGCGTGGTGACACCGGGTGGTTCAGGAAATTTAGCCACCCTTATAAGTCAGCTACCATGCGTTGTAGGGGATCGGGACTGTGTCCGGATAGGAGCCAATCCCGCGGTGAGAGCTTTGCGTTCAATTCGCTGGAATACAGATCTTCACTGGTGGTTACAAAAAATCGTTGCACCGCCATCGGGTGGACGTCCTTATTAATTACTGGCAGTACTTTCTCCAAACCGGGCAAGATCCCTGTGTCCGTGAACTGAAAACGGGGTAATACTTTTTTATTATTATCTCCCATTATTGCATACAGTGTACCCTGGCTAATTCGTTGGCGAATTCGACTTTCATCGACGCCCATTAGTTGCGCCGCTTGACGTTGTGACAAAGCGCCGGCAATCATCACGCCCACCTCACCAGCAACGATCGCCATATTATCACTCAACGAGGCATCATCTGCGACCTTGGGGAACCCACCTTCTTTCAATACCGCCAGTTCGTTTTCAGAAATATCGTGGGAAGATGGTGGCACCCTATAGAGTGGATGCAGACGCATAAACTCAGCAGCTGCATGCGTTACGGCATCAACGCCACCTTCTATCCCCATGCCCTGGAAAATATCTTCTGCTTTTCTTGCCATATTAACAACCATTAACTCTGTTAGCATTCGATAATTATAGTCGCTAACACATCCAAGAACAAGGGCCAATGGAGCATATGAGCAGAAGTCGAACAATTACAACCGATTGATTATATTGTTATTTTTATTTAATGTTAATTTATTCAGCGTGATTGACCCTGTGAGCAATCATTTGTGGATTGTTACTGTGATAGGCGCGATATTTCAATTTTCAGATGAAATTAATATGCTCAGGCGGGTTTTGAAGATCCCATAGAAATTTATTAACATAGTCCTGGCGGCAGCCTATGGCACAGTCTTTATGCACGTCCACGCTTTTGGATATGTCTTCATGCACGGACCAGTAGTGGTCGCCATTAACAATTTCGTAAAATGACTGCTCGTGTATGTCGCCCATAAAAAACCGTTCTTTATTGAAAAAGGGACCACAGGGATATATTTTTCCGTTACCGGATATTTGCAGCAAAAAGGGTGTACCTAAGCAAACATCGTATTTTCGATAGCCGTTTTTATACAAATCCGTTTCTTTTGCAGCACCGATTTTATTCCATTTAACCTGCACTACGTATTCGTCATTGGAATAGGTTTCGGCCTCTATCAGCACATCGGATATAGTTTCGTAGTCTCCGTAATCAATACCGATTTCCTTGTATTCGGAATCGGAGCAATGTTTGATGACAAAGTAATCCACCCCTAACTCGGCACCCAGTTTTGCTTCGGGTATTACTTCGTCATAACATTCGGGGATAAGCACCATTTGTAACCCAATGGTGCAGGGATAATTATTTTCGCGTTTTATTTTAACCAGCGCTCTGATTTTCTCAATTAATTCCAGGTAGTTTTTTTCCTTGGACTGGTGAACCCGGTTAAATCCTTCCGGGGTACCCGCGGATAAATTAAACCGAATCCACGACATGTTCGCTAATAACTCATGGGCCCGGTCCATGTCGAGCAATAAACCATTGGTGGCCATGGAGGTATCAATGCCCAGACTGCCTGCCAATACCGTGGCGTCGTATAAGGCGGGGTTAAGGGTTGGCTCCCCATCGCCAATAAAGCCGATGGAGCGCACTCCTAAACGGCCACAGTCCTTTATGTATTGTAGCAATGCCTCGCGTTCGATCATTTTGCCTTTTGTCATGTTTTGTACCACGGCATAGCAGTACAGGCAGGCGGTATTGCAAAATTTGGTTAGCCCCATGTCGATATGAATGGGGGCAATGCGATTGCCTTGCTGCCAGGCCTGTACACGGTCCAAGTGGTGCAGCATTTTGTGGCCATCGAAACGAAATTTTTCGGTTTTATTACGGTATGTGGGGCCGGTAAATAAATTGGGTTGTTCTTCTTTTTCGTCTTCTAAAGAAACCCGCACTACCCCAACCTGGTCGTCGAACTTAACAAATTCAAAATTCTGACCGTCCAGTTTGTTTAATGCGGCAGAGTCAGGAAGCTGGCCCGCTTCACCAACGGGTTTCGCATCATCATCTGATTGAAGATTTTCAGGCTGTTGCTTTTCATGCAAGGCACTGCGATCGACGATGGTATTGGATGTTCTTAACTTATGCCCTGGTCGATGTGCTAACGGCACATCTTCAGGGATTTCCGTTTTGGCATCATGACCAAACCGGTTTTTTTTGGCGGAACCTTTATTTCCTGCACTCATAACGACAACCTTCACTCATTCAGAGACTGATTCAACGCTACGGCCTACCCGCATTGACTTACTTTTACCAATCATGCGATTAAAATGGCCCGCGAAACTGCGGATTAGGAACATCCTTTGCCCCGATGTGTTGCAAGTCCGATACCACTGCGGCTTCATTTACTCGCACATTGTTGTCGATCATTTGCAACACGGCCTTGGCAATGTCAACGGCCTCGGGGTAATAGTCATTGGCGGCATAATGGGTGGTTGGTACGGGATAATCCGGCGAGCTGATTCTAACGGGGGGGTGCTGTAAATCGTGGAATCCCTGTTCCACAACCTGGGTAATAACTTCTGCCGCAATTCCGTGGGTGATATGCCCGGTATCCGCAACCACTAAATTACCGGTGTTTTTTATCGATGCCAACACCGGTGCAATATCCACCGGGCGGGCACTGCGCATGTCGATCACTTCCACGTCAATATCATGTTTCGCCAACACTTCAGCGGCCTGCAGTGCCTCTAACACCATGTAGGAATACGCCGCCACGGTTATATGTTGGCCGTGGCGCACTACGTTGGCTTTATCAAGGGGCACCCGGTAATACGCTGGGCTTACTTCGCCGGTAACGGCGTGCAACCAGCGATGTTCAATAAATATCACGGGGTTGTCATCTTCAATGGCACTAATCAGCATACCTTTGGCATCGTGGGCGGTTACCGGCATGACCACTTTTAAACCGGGAATATGGCTAAACAAGGATTGCAGGCTTTGGGAGTGTTGTGGCCCCTGCCCCCATCCCCGGCCAATGATCATGCGAATCACCAGCGGAACGGTATTTTGCCCGGCAAACATGTAGTTCCACTTAGCGGCATTATTGATTATCTGATCCATCGCCAATAAGGCAAACTCGATGCGCTGGTGGACCATTACCGGCCGCATTCCGGATAACGACGCGCCGATACAAATACCGGTCATGCCATTTTCAGAGAGCGGCATGTCAAACACCCGGTTTGGGCCATACTTTTCCATTAACCCGGATGTTGTGCCAAATATTCCTTTGGGGTCCGGCACACCTTCCCCCACCACAATGACATTGTCATCCCGGCTCATACAGAGATCCAGCGCCTCGTGTATTGCCTGCGCTTGCGTTTTGCTTGGGTTGACGCCGGGTAATCTGTCAGGCTGCATAGACGGTACTTGCCATGCTATCCAGGGTGGGTGTTTGGCTGTTGAGTGCAAATTCAAATGCATGCTGGATTTCCCGGGAAAGATTGTCTTCCAGGGAGAGCAGTGCCTCGGGGCTGGTACTATTACTGGCGAGCAGGGACTGCTTAACCTGCTCAAGCGGGCATTGACTCTGCCAGTAAGCCAACTCGCCAGGCTGTCGATAACCCAACTCATCATCGTAGTCCGGCCCACAGTGTTCACGCCAGCGGTGAGTTTTAAATTCCAGAAACTGCGGCCCTTTTCCATGCCGTACTTCATTTAATGCCGCCGTAGCTGCGTCGGCAACTTCAACAACGTTATTGCCATTACCGGCAAATACCGGGATACCATGGGCTTTTACCACGGAATGAATCTCGCGTTCCGGCTGGCGTTTATTCAGCGGGGTATACACCGAATAACCATTGTTTTCGCACACGAAAATAACCGGCAATTTGTTGAGCGCTGCAAAATTCAGCGATTCATGCACAACGCCCTCTTCAAAACAACCATCACCAAAAAACACCACCGTCACACGTGCGGTATTCTTTAAACTAGCAGCCCATGCAGAACCCACCGCCAAGGGAACCGTGCCCCCCACAATGGGCGTGGACCCCATGAAGCCGACTGCCTGATCGATCAAATGCATTGATCCACCGCGCCCCTGGCAACAACCACTGTCTCGCCCATAGAGCTCTGCTATCATACGATTTAAATCGCCACCTTTGGCCAGGTAATGCCCGTGAGCACGGTGATTGCCAAACACATGGTCACTTTTTTTCAAGTCACGACAAACGCCCACTGCAATGGCTTCCTGGCCAATGCATAAATGCATCGGGCAGCGCATTTGCTGTTCCTGATAGCGGTCTGCTAATGCTTCTTCCACGCGCCGTATACGCAGCATTGACGCGTAGAGTTCAAAGAGGTGGCTGTTTGAGTTCATACTTTTGAATTCATACTAATGAGTTAACTGCCTTAGCCTTGCGCCAGGTTTAGTCGCATCGCTTTGTTTCAAAACTTTATTTCAACAAATTTCACACGTTTATTTCAACAAAGTAGAAATATATTTAAACATGGAGACAGGATCCACCGGCTCCCGGTTACAAACGATCTGTACGTCCAATGCCGCCGCGGTACAGCCCACGAATGCGGCTAATCGCGCATTAACGCCCCCCCCCAACACAGTGCCTGCAATGGATAGAAAGGCGTCACCTGCACCGATGCGATCCACCACATGGGTGGACAGCGCCGGTATTTGATAACGATGCCCTTGATCGCGATCAAACATTTCCACACCCAGTTTACCGCGGGTTACCGCAACGTAACGGGCGCTTAATGCTTCGCCCACCTGCTCGGCGATATCCTCTAACTCGTTGTGGCGGTCATGTGCCGCTATACGTAACTCCGGCTCGTTTAAGGATATAAAATCCGCTCTCGGGTAGCGGTGTATTACGTGATAACCGCGATTGCCGCTATTCAGTTGGGTATTAACGGCAAGGAATTTGGCTTTTTCGCATATGACACTAATCATTTCATCGGTAATAAAGCCATTGCCAAAATCAGGCACTAGCACGACATCATAATTGGCGGTGTTTTCCTGCAGCCATGCGCAGGCGGCCTGATTGAGCGCGTCATCAACCGGTTTGTCTTCATAAAAATAAACTTCAAACAATTTGCAGCTGTCTTCGTCCACATAGCGGCGCTTTACCAGGGTGGGCGCATTGCTAAAATAGAAGAATTTATCCTGAACATTATCTTTCAGTTTTGAACGTATAAACTCCTCATGGCTATGGATATCACCCAACCCGGTAAATAAGGTTACTTCCTTTGCAATACCTGCAGTATGATTGGCAACCGCAATGGAACCACCGGCAAAGCGCTCCTTGTCTTTGTATTTGGTTGACAATACATTGTACTTACCAGTTTGCCCCAGTGGCATGGTGTAATGATATTCATCCACAATGGCATCACCGACAACCAATACCTTCAGGTTGTTTAGTGTTTTGACTGCACCAACAACATCATCGGCCGAGTATTTACGTTTAAAATTATTTAAATAATTTTTAGTTTCTGGCGGGAATACATTAAAGTGATCATTTAATAGTTTACTGGAGCTAAAGGTGATGTCTTCCGTGTAGACTACCTTTCCACCGCCGGATTGCACCGCCTCGATTTCCAGGTAAATATTGCCACTAACATCCTCTTCATTAATTTTGTAGTCACCACCCTTTACATAAACATCCGGTTTGAGCTGCCGAATAACATTAACTGACGTGCCTTCATTATTGATTGCAACAAAGTCCACGGCGGATAACGCGGCAATATGCTCCGCCCTAAGTTCGCTGCTGAATACCGGCCGGCCCGGCCCCTTATTGACAAATTTATCCGCCGTTATTGTTACCAACAGCACATCACCTTCCTGGCGCGCTCGCTCCAGGTGGCGGATATGCCCAATGTGCAATAAATCGAAGGTGCCATGACAGAGCACCACTTTCCTGCCAAGCTCACGCTGGTGTTGCGCATTGCTGGCGAGAACATCAAGCGATACTATTTTTTGGCTCTGTGCCGTCATGGTTATACGATGTTGCTCTTGGCCATATCATTGACCCAATCGGCGTCATTCCACTCAACGCCAATTCGATCAGACCAGTGATGCAAGGTAAATAAATGCCCGATTTCCACTAGTCCGTATTCATCCGATGCGATCCAAAAGTTCAGGTCGCCTCGCTGCCGCAATGGGTTTTGTGCGGAAAACCCCGATAACGTCACCACCGATGCACCCACAGCACGCACACTATCCACCGCATTTAAGATATTTTTTGATTGGCCCGAACTGCTAATGGCAACCAACAAGTCACCTGGGCGAGCGATTTTACGTAATCGAATGGAATAACTGTATTCGTAACCAAAATCATTGGAATAACAGGTGATCACGGAGGGTTCGTGCAGCGTCATGGAGCGCAACCCCGCAACATTACAAAAATCCGTGGTGATATGACTTGCCACTGCGGCACTGCCCCCATTGCCAATCACGTACACATTACCGCCGCCGTCGCGAACGGCTTTCAGCAACGCAAGTGCCTGTCGTGTCCCTTCGTCTTTCGAGATGGCAATACCAGCTGCATCAGTAAACTGACTATCATGAATTAGCGCATTAAAGTCGTTAGATCGCGCCGCGAGACTTTTGGTTGTGAACATGTTCTTCCTGGGGTTCCAGATATTTAAACCAGCTTTCAGTGGCGTTGGAAATTGAGGCCGCATCCCATAGTGGCGCATCCTGCCAGGCGTAAATGTCTTCCAGCATATTAGCCACCCCCTGTTCAAAGGGCACTTTGGGACGCCAGTTCAGTTGTGCGGTAATCGTCGTAATATCTGCGAACGTACAGTCCGGTTCGCCAGGGCGTCTGGGCACATGATCCACGTCACCACCAATGAGATGCACCAGGCGATTGACGCTGTAATGCCCACCACTCCCGACATTGAATATTTGCCCCGCAATATCTGATTGTGCGGCAATAATAAAGGCATTTGCCACATCTGTAACATAGGTAAAATCTCGTGACTGGCTACCATCGCCAACCACGGTTAGTGGTTTATTATGGATTTTTTGCGCCAGAAATACGCCAAATACGGCGCCATAGGCACCATTGGTCCTTACTCGGGGACCATAAACATTAAATAGTCGCAGTGAGATAACCGGGAGTTGATAGAGCTTACCCCAATGCATTACCAGTTCTTCTCCCATATATTTGGTTAAGGCATACGGGTATTGCGGCTGAATGCCGGCCGTTTCAGGCGTAGGATAAACCTCGGGAATACCATAACAGGATGAAGACGCGGCATAAATCAGTCGCTTTACACCAACATCCCTGGCGCACTCCAGCACATTCAATGTACCTTGTACGTTTGTTGAGAAATAGTCCTGAGGTTGCTCAATGGAGGGTACGATATCGGCTAAGCCTGCCAGATGTATTACCCAATCAACGCCGTCAAAACAGGGCCGCAGGTTATTCAAGTCACGGATATCAACATTAAAAAACTGTACCGTATCCAGGGCCAGTATTTTTTCAATATTTTTTAGACGCCCACCCGCAAGATTGTCCACAATAATAATCTCATGGCGTTGTGCTACTAATTGATCACACAAGTGACTGCCAATAAATCCCGCGCCGCCTGTTACCAGTACTTTCATAAGCTCCTGCCTGTTAAATAAAATTGACGTGTGTCACAGATTTATCCGTTAATTTATCGAGGTATCGATTAACCTCATCCATGCGGCAATTGCGGCGGCAGTTGCTGATATCCAGGTCGTTTTCGACAAAACGAACATTCTCTTGCCGCTTGGCACTTTGCCAGATACTTTCAAAGGTAGCATCGTTAATGTTGCCGTATTCAAAGCGTTTATCCAGCAAATAGGCGCTACATCCGTACACTGCACCGTCCGCCATTATATAGGCCCAAAAATAGGGAGTGGCGTGACATTTTTGGTAGCGCTGATCGTCCTGTTCCAGGTATTTATTAATGGTGTGCTCCCTGAAAATCAACTTAAACTTGTCATTGCTGCAGGTTTGGAGTCGTTTTCCCAGTGCAATGTATTCTTTATAATCCAGATTCTCATAAACCCGTGTATTACTGTATAGATGCTGGGAGTATGGCTTGACCACCAGATAATCCAGCCCAATTTCATCACGGCACAAACTTGCAAGGGTTTCAATTTCGGCAGCATTTTCCGGTAATAATAATATTTGCGCGCCCACAGTACAATTGTAGTTGTGTTGGTTACGTTGTTGCACGATTGTTTTCAGGTTTGCGACAACCCGATCAAAATCGCTGGGTTTGGTCTGGTGTATTGCCGCATAGGTTTGCGGCGTGCCAGCATTTAAGGACACTTTAATCCAGGAAATATGGGGCAACGCCTGTTCAACGAAATCTTTGCGCACCACGGTTGCATTGGTGGTAAAGGAAACATCAATACCGGCTGCGTTGCTCATTAACACCAATTGCGTAATATCATTGTGCAACAGTGGCTCGCCTTCTCCGGCAAACATGATACTTTTAACACCCAATCGGCCCATTTCTGCAAGACGATGTTCCATAACATCGGTTTTCAGACGATTTGCCTTGTAACCAATATAGTCAACTGCACAAAACGTGCAGCGATGATTACAGGCTCCTACGGGTGAAACTTCTACATAAATAGGATAAACGTGGCTGGCTTTCTGCCAGTCACCTTTGGCGTCAAGCCATTGGGATACCCGTTGTGGATGATAGATTAGCTTTTGACTGTCGATCCCATATTTATCTGCCATGCATTTTCCCAGGCGTCACAAGCAACGATTGCGCTGCGGCGTTACAATTTCACGTTAAAAATGCAATAGCTATGCCACCTAATCGAATTGAGGGAATACACCACATGCCGGTCAGTATTCGTATTGTTCATTTGCCGTGCTAATTTGAATTGTGCAAGCTGAATCAGAGCGGGTGGAAATAAATTGGGCGGAACAGTAGACGAAACCAATCAGGCTGAAAATGACAGTGGCATAACTGCCTCCGTCAAAACCATGACGTGGGTAATGCGTTTATTGTTAAAACGCGAAAGGGGATTTACGACGTTCAATCGTGGCGCAGGGCTTCGACGGGCTTCAGGCGTGCAGCCCGGTGGGCCGGGTAATATCCGGATACCAGACCAACAAGGATTGAAACAGTAACGGCAATGAGCGCCATAAACCAGGAAGGTCCAAAGGGAAACCCGCTAAACCATGCGATTAGGTAGGTAACAACAACACCAATGATTAAACCGATCACGCCGCCAATGGCGCTAACGGTTGTTGCCTCCATTAAGAACTGAAACAGGATATCTTCGTTTTGAGCACCCAGCGATTTACGAATACCAATTTCCCGTGTGCGCTCAACGACCGAAGTGGTCATGATATTCATGATATTCATTCCACCAACCAATAGCGATATTCCCGCGCCCACCAGGCCGATCAGCGAGATACTTGATAACACCTGGTCAGCGGTGTCCATCCACGTCTGCATGCTTTCCAGTTTATAGTTGTATTTATGATTGTGACTCCGCTGTAGCATCGCATTAAGCTGTTCAAGCGCCTGCCCGGTGAGTTCCAATTCACGGGCCTCTGCCTGCACTGTGTGTATATCCTTTACGCCAAAAT
>Ga0316204_10004584_pt1 | contig 24530 bp, 27 predicted proteins | sample 6monrhotite_MG_2_FD_205661 | JGI IMG/M metagenome (GOLD analysis project Ga0316204, IMG submission 205661) | Microbial mat bacterial communities from mineral coupon in-situ incubated in ocean water Damariscotta River, Maine, United States -... | ecosystem: Environmental > Aquatic > Marine >... | reverse complement strand
ACTAAGGAATGCCAAGAATTCGCATTTACCACAAAAGACACTTATTCGCATAAAAGACACTTGCAATTGGCCGGTAAATCGGGTTTAAGGCGGTTCTCGACTTTTCAGCATGCACTGGTAGCTCAGTTGGATAGAGTACTTGACTACGAATCAAGGGGTCGGGGGTTCGAATCCTCCCCAGTGCGCCATTTCCCTTTTAGTGCCTTCAAAACTGCCTAAGACTTTGAAAGGTAACGATATTTTGGGGTTCGAAAATCCGTTTTCACGGGTATAGGGTACTTGCCCTGTAAAGGCCAATTTCAGTACATTGCGACGGTCTATGAATGATCCATTTTCCCATATATTACAAGGGCTTGAGAGAAAACGCAAAGCGAGTTCGAACATTTCGCTATAGCCTCTCTTCGGCCCCGCTAAAATTCCACATTTTTGGACGATTGCGAGCTTGTTCTGCTCCATTTGATTGATCTTATCTTCGATCTTTTGAACGACGAGGGCGTTCTCGGTGTCGATAAGTTTATCAACCAGCTTTGACATGTCCGTGTCGATTTTTGTGATCTGCGCTTTCAGACGCTTCACCCGTTCGGCGTTGCCAAGGCTTTGGAAATCCCAAAGGTGTTTGAACATCTTTCCTGCAATGTCGAAAAGCTGTTTTGTTGGTTGTAACGCTTTGAGAAGGTCAGCAAATTCACCCTCTATTTTATCTCGCCGTATAGACTTCCTGTAGCTTGCACAGCCTTTCTTGTGGCACAGATAGTATGGATGCTTCTTACCCGTCTTACTCTTGCTCCAGCAGGCTGTCAGAGCGTTGCCGCAATCCCCGCAAGCCACTGCACCGCGCAAGATGAAGTCCTGCCCCGCATTGACGCGATTGGTGACACGTTTTTTACTGACCAATAAATCTTGGTTTTTCAGGAATGTCTCATACGAGATAATCGGCTCATGATTGCCTTTAATTATACCCATATCCCAATTACGCGCATCTAACATCCCAGCATATGTGTAGTTGCGCAGGAGAACAAAAGCGCGTTCATGCGTAACTTCCCCACTTTTTGGCTTTGGGAATTCAGGTTGGTCTTGCAGAAATTGGCGTACTTCCCCCGCAGAACCAAAGCGTCCTGTGCTAAAGCCTTCAAGAACTTCTTGGACAATGGAGGCCACGGGTTCATCCCGCACGATTTCTTTGCCGTTGCCTTTGATGTATTTATAACCCGCAGCAGGACGCGCCTGCACGTAATAGCCATTGCGAAGACGTTGCTTCATGCGTGAGATAGTCTGTTCGCGGTTCTTCTGGCGAAAATGTTGAGACGTGCTGGCGAGCATATTTTCAATGAGCTGTGAGTCTGAATCTTCACCAAACTGGACAGAGGGGCTTTCAAGAAGGCCGCCAGCTTTCGAAATACTTTCTCGAAGCTTCCAGTGAGCATCTATTCCGCGAGCTAAACGGCTTATATCGTCAATCAGCACAACGTGCGGCATAGACTTGTTCTGTTTGAGATAGCCAAGCATCGCATCCATACCTGGGCGGCGCACTTTGCTTCCCGTCATATCGTCCGTGAAAGTGGCAACAACATCATATCCGCGTGCTTGAGCATAAAGGCGGCAGCGTGAGTTCTGGCTTTCCAAGCCAGACCCTTCTTTGACCTGTTTCTTAGAGGAAACACGCGCGTAAATTACGGCAGGCTTAAAACTGCTATTCTTCGTCATCTGTTGCATCCTCTGAGTCTATCATAAGGACTGGCTCTTCGCTCGAAATTTCAAATTCTTCGATGAGCTTATTCACAGGGTCAAGGCCGTGTCCGAGGTTCACAAAACCCTTCATGATGATGAAAAGAGACTCCAGCAGTTCAATTTTTTCCGAAGTCGATAGACTATCATAATCGTCACCTTTTAAGTCTTCGATATAATCTTGTGCCTTTGGTACATCTGATTGTTTCTTTACTTGCTCGGCAGCTGAAAAAGCTCCGTGCAAATTTGTGTCATCGTACATCGTCTTCTCGTTTCTTGCCTCTTTCACTATTCAATTTCCTATATTTTAAGTTTACCATAATGTTTTATTGCCGTGCAAATTTTGGCGGTTTTCTGCGGGTTACGGACTATTTCTCGTGACCTTGTGACTGTGAATTAAAGCCCGCTTTGGCCTGTCCTTCGTGAACAACATTGACTCGATCACTTCGCATTTTCTGATGTGCATCTGACATGCGGTTATCAATGTGAGAGATTTTCGCTTCGCGTTGCCGCTCTACAAATTTATGCACTTCGGCTGCCGCAGAGCCTCGCGGCCTAAAGTCTTCATGCAACTCATATCGCGCACGATCTCGCAAAAGCTGGAGGCGTTGTTCTTTCGTGACGGTTCGGGGCGATGGACGCACCGCCCCAGAGAAGTCTTTATTCGCGCTCACGGCTTGCGCCGTTATTGCCACGCTTGCCGTCGCGCTGCGTTTCTAGCCGCTCCTGCGGCGTCCGTAGCGTTAAACGACCATTGCTAGGCGTTGCCACCATATCAATGTCGTAACCTTTACCGTCCTTATGGGCGAAGGCCGCACCGACTTTGTGAAAATGGCCTTTGCCGTCTTTATCATTACGAATGGCGAACGCATCAAAAGCGCGTTCGGCTTTTGGCATTGTGCATTGTTCTTTATCGTCACTCATATTGTTATACTCCTCAGATTGATTGACCTTCAATTTGTAGGGCATAGCCGCAGGCATATTGGGGGAAATGAGCGTATTTTGCGGGAACAGAAACGCGCCTGACCTCCAGCGTCTTATGCCCAAAAATAGACTTAACCCGAATACGGTCAATTGGCGGGTGATTACTGTTTGGATAAAACTGCCCCGCCTTTAACCGCTCAAAATACGGATACTTGTTATGAAAGATTGGCGGCAGGTTCTTGCCAGAGACGAAGGTTATAGCTTCGTCAACTTGCATGTTCATGACCTCCGCAGGATCGATAAGAAAGCGTTTTATCTTACTGCGGCGCTGTGATGACTGACGGTGATAATCAAAGGATCTTGCGTGCTCAAACGGATCAGCGCCGTCTATTATGGCGTGAATATTTTGCATCATTTGATGTTCAGCCTGCGCCTGACGACCTTCATCATCATATTCTAGGGTTTCATATCCTGTAATCTGAGAAACAACATTTGCCGTCATATGGTCGTTCACACCGATGAACTGACGCATGGCAGCGCTGCCAAGAAATGTCTGAATTCCCGAACGCCCAAAATTGGCCTCCAATTGTCCTAGGTCTTGTAGAATTGCCCACGTTATCAAACCTGACCCTCGGCCATAGGTGAACGCAGTTTTGAGGGCTTCAAATTTTCCGAGCATGGCCGCTTCATCAATTAACAATAAGATACGCCTTGCACCGCGTCGGCGTGCCTTGATTGCCATGATACTATCGAAGAAAACGCGAAGGATTGGCGAGCATAATTCCAGCAAGTCGCCCGGTACGGTAAAATGAATCCGCACTGGGCGCTTGCCATCCACCAATTCGAATAAAGACCCGCCGCCACCTTTCAGACTTTCGCGAATTTTATCATCATTGAGCCAAACCATGTTGGCGTAAATCTCGCCCATCACAGCGCCAAATTCTTTGGGCGCATCTTGCTGGCGGGTCATAATGACATTGGCGGCAGAGCGAAGAAAAAGTTCTGGCCGACCGAGCATAGATTCCAGTACATCAGCCCAAGCCGATAAATCGCCTTCGATGATATGGATAAGTTCATGCAAGCGCGGAAAGTCAATCTTTCCAAAGACCAACACTTCGTGCAGAATTTGAGCCGCAAGGACATTTTGTGCCGTCAGCTCAAAATACTTCCCAGAGGCAGAGTGCGATAGCGGCAGCAAAGCACGAACAAGCCGAATAATGTCTGCAAAGAGCATCGGATTATCGCCTGTCAAATGCTCTAAGGGATTGAGGTTGTGACATAGCCCTGTAATTTTGAAGGGGTCCCAATTATACCCGTATATCCCTTGCCCAGCGAGGAGCGGCCAAGAAATTTCCCAGAGTTCTCCCCGAGGGTCGAGTATCGCCATGCTAAGGTCGCATGGGCGGCATAGAACTTCGCCCAAAATATCGCGCAGCTTTCCCGATCCCGCGCCGCCAATCGTTAGGCGCGGCGCATCTGACTCAAATCTCAAAAGTTGATTGTCGAAATATCCAATTGGCAGACCAGCTTTGTCGAACATGCCCGCACGGACAAGATCATTATAATCAGCCCATCTTGCAGACCCATATCTAAATTCTTCATTGCGTGAAATCATGAGACGCCTTTCGTTTTAATCACATAAAAAAGGGGCGCAGAGGCGCCCCAGATGTGGTTTTGGATTCGGCGTTAACCGCTGCACATTGACAGCAGGAACAACGTGATACCGCCCATGAACACCCAGCCCCAGACAGCATCCCAATCAATCACTTTTTTTGTGATGCGGTAGCCTCCACGGCCAACTTCAACGTCTTTAGTTACCATCGCTTTTCTCCTTTTAGCGTCTAGACATGAGGCCGAAGATAGTTGCTCGGCCTTGGATGATTTTGCTTACCGTGTGAATTATCAGCGACGCTGCGCTGAAAATCAGAAGGCCGAGCAAAAGAAAGAGGAAGATGCTTGCGAATCCTGCAAAGCCGCTTCCGTAATACCCCGTCACATATTGGACGAACCAGTCATTGGATGATTGAAAGGTTGGCCCGAGGACGAAGATAACCACCGCAATGCCCGCTCCATAAGACAGCAAGTCATTAGACCTGCTGCTGGCATCGCGACTAGGTTTTTTTGGTTTGTAAACCGTCATAGTCACTCCCGTTAAATCGGCGCTCCCTGCGAGCGCCGTTGAGTTCTCTTTAGTCCGAGTGGCAGCGGCTAACGGGGGAAACGGCTATGCAGGTGAAAATTCTTTGCGAGGACAGGTGTCATTGGCCGCTTGAAGATTGTCATTGGCAGGTAAGATGCGAGGCCAGTGCACATCTGAATTTGTAGCAATGATGATCGTCGCTAAAATGCGGAACCGCTCTTTCGCCTCACCACGAATATACGGCGTCACATTTTCTGGCACTGTCGTTGTCATTGTTCTGAACCAATCCCGCAGCCGTTCGCCGCGCGGACAATGGACAAGAATATCTGCGTCATCAGGGTCAGTTTCTAGTGGTAAGAAATCGAGAAAGATTGCTTTACCCTGAGAATCAGTGATCTCGGCGTCTAAGTCGCGGTAGCAATCAGCCAGATAATCTAGCATTTGTCCTGCGGGGACATTCAATGCGGCGCAAAAATTTCGGACGACGCGTACAAGGTCAGGATGACCTATCTCGGCATCATTGACGATAGGGACGCTACGCCGTTGACAAACTCCATTTAAGAAACAAAGTTGGCAGGTAGATTTGATTTGCATGGCGATCCTCATAATTAAAATTTCTATGAGGCTTGTTTGGCAGGCATTTTGAGGGGGCGAAATTTGGCGAGAGCTTGGCGGCCTTGGCAAAACAATAGGGAGAACAATGACGCGCGATGATAAAAATACGTGCCGAGATATTGCTCGCCTCATTGTCAGCGACAAAGACGCGCTCGATCTTTTTAAAGATAAGGTTGAACTGGGCGCATTAAATGATTGCCGCCGACATAATGATCCGCAACCAGACTACACTTATTCGTATTCTTATGATGCGATCATGACAATGCTTCTGTCATTTGACGCAAAGCTAATGCCGACATGGATAACCCCAGAGATTCATCCAAACGGAAAGATGACCGATGCGTCAGCAGCGTCCAAGTCCAAAACAGTCTCAAACATTAAGGGGCAGCTTCGGATTGACCGAGGCGCGAAGACTAGAGATGAAAGGGTCGCAGGGTTCTATGCTTGGCTAAACGCCCACCATCCAAATCCATGCGAAGAACTACATGATGCGTTGCGGCGCATGTCTGACGCAGATTTGGAATTTCCAAACATTATTCCTGAGCGGCTTGAGGCCATGGGGAACAATAAAACGTCGAATTGGTTGCAACTTTTATTGGACAATGACGATGCGCAATGCGTGACCTTTATCGACTACGAAAATTTTTCGTTCAATCTGGTTGAGTTATCCCGCGCCGTTAAAAAAGATATTCAGACATTCGAGATTGGCGCTGAATTTTTGTTTGGCGTTGAAAGTGACTTTGAAGGCCATATTGTTGCGCTCCAAACTTACAAAGGCAAAACCTATGCGCTACCCTTATCGACTAACGCAGGATTAACCGCGCTCAAACTAGGGCAGAATTTTTACCCAACAGACAATGAGGATGATGAAGTCATTCCATTATCGGAGAATACGGATTTAGGCGTTCACCAATTCATCTTTTTGCTCTTTGCGGGAACACCACCGCATTTTGATTACACACCCTTGTATGCGGCGGGCGAAGCAATACACCCGCAAGTCCTAGAGGCTTTAGCCGATAAGTTGTTGGCATATCCAAAACGTCACTGGATACTGAGCCAAATCCATATCAGCTTTCGTTAGACAAATTGAAAAATGAGAATGGTTCGAGCTGTGTTCGTAAGCTCTCAAGTTCAGTATTCAATTTAGCGGCGCGGGAAATCTCAACGTCATCAGTAAGACGCGACCTGATGCTATCGGTACAGAAGATTTTTGGTATGGCATCGCGCACAGTGTCAAAGCGCTTGAATGCACTTTCACGGCGCTCTTCTATGTTTGGTATATGCTCCCCCAAATGCTGCACGGTGATGTGAAAGAGGTTTTGCAATCTATCAAAAGGGGATGGGTGGGTGAGGCCAGAACGAACGTCCAAATAGGCTTGGATTTCTTCAAAGAGCCACGTCATGGCATAGGCAGCAAACAGCGCCAGATCGATACGTGTATCGAGCGCTTGTTTCGCAATCCCATCGATATTTTCTAGCCCGTCTGTTTGGATGCGCAGGCTGGCTTTTAACGCAGAGCCATCGGCGTCAAATTCAAGGAGCTTCAAAACTCTTAGATTCTTCTTGTTGCTGCGCTTGCTAAGTTGAGCGGCTCGCAGCCCATCATCCAATTCATGAATCCTATCCGCGATTTTTCTATCTTGGACAAAACTAACGTGGCCATTATTGCAATGAGCCAGCTCGTGAAGCCATACAAAGCGCGTCATCAACTGCGCGAGATAGATCGACTGGATGTAACGCGTTGAGCATCTAGGTATAAGGTGGCGGCTATGCTCGTCCGAGACGCGTTCCCCTGACTGTGTATGCCGTAAAAGCCAAAGACCGGGCGCATAGCCATTTAGCGGTTGCGGTGAGTTTTCAGTCTCGGCCTCACCTACATCAGGGAAGAACTGTTTCTGCGCGAAACAGAACATGGCGAACTCTGTGATCGTTACGAATAGAGCGTTGTTGATACCAATGTAGTAGTTTCTATCGTCTCGCTCTGCGACAGCATTGGGCATCATCGACTCGATGAATCCGCCTAAGACATTGAGATTTTGTCCTTGCGGGTTTTGTAGCCCGTCTGTCCATGCAGCGAGATTGAATAGGCTTGAAAGTGACACTGCATACAGGTGTGTCTTTTCGTCTTCAGCGTCAGGCTGGAAAGTCTGTAAAGGGCCTGTCTTTGAGCGAAAATATTGTTCAAACTGCGCGTAATCATTTAGCATATAGAGTAATACATAAAGCGTTCAGATGCCGTCATACAAGCCGAGTTATCTGTAATACAGGTGAATTTAATAATTTAGTGCCGTACGCAAGATGTAGTTTGTCATACAAACTCTCTTGCCAAAGGGATGCTAGCGCCCCTGTTGGATACCCAGCCTTTGGCACAATTCAAACCCATACTCCGAACTGACAAGCCAGATGAGTAGAGTGTTCTTGTGCCAATCAAAACGTATCGCCGTTTCACCACTCGCATTTCATGCAGAGCAAAGAGAGCCTTCGCGCTCCCTTATGCAATCCCATCGACAATTTCATTGAGACGCATCAGCGAGCCATAAGGGCGTTCCTGCCCCTAAGAACCCAGACCATGTTCATGGAGACGCTTTCAGCGCGACAATGCCATTGAAGCCAACCGTGCGCCGATTGAATGCCGCCAATGCTTTCGTCACTGGACACGACAAAGGGGCTATCGCGCCGCCTTTGATCCCACTCGCATTTCATGCAGAGCAAAGGAAGCAGTCACGCTTATTTTGCAATTCTATCTGTCTTAGCCTGCAAACAAACTACCAATTTGCGCGAATGTAATCACTCATCTCACGCCCCTTCAGTTGTATTGTTTTCTTTCCAGTTCGTACAAAAAACTCAGTATCCTTGTTCGTTGTAAGATAAGCCTCTTTAGGTGCTCGTCTTTGCACCTCAACAACCATGACATCTTTTCCATCATATTCTTCAAAAGACGCAGATATGAGGTTCGTGTATTCAGCACCTATCCGATTATTTATTGAGTCAGTTATAAGCTGATGGAACCACTCGCGCTTGTCGGGCTTGCTCAAAAGAGCATAGTCAGCTTCTAATCCGAAGACATTGTGATTATCCTCGACGCCAATAGCCAAAGTCCCGCCTGATGAATTTAAGAACGCGACTATGGTTTTGAGTACGCTTTTTTGAAGGTCTTTGTTTTTCCGTTCCTCACGAATGTCCCACTGGAATGTAGACTTGAATTCCAAAAATTCATTCTCTTCAATTTTCCCGCTAAGGATTTCTGAGAGAGACGGCCTCTTTTCAGAACGAATGCGATCATAAACCTCTTGCAGTATATGAGCGCTAGCGGCTTCTTTAAATCGTTGGTCTTGCATCAAGCGATCAACGATTTCTTCATTGCTGTCCATTCGCCCAATTACAAGACCAGGAAAGGCTTTTTCAAAGACGAGCTTAAAGTTATCTATGCTGTTGGCATGAGCCGCTGAAATGAGAGCGCTATCATTGATGGCAGTTTCTTCGACTTGATCGAAAAAGAGTTGATCCGCTAACGTAAAGTCTGTCCCAAATCTTTCATTAAGCTTCCCAATTAAGGTTGAAAGCGGGACTTCATCATCTGATGCTTTACGTGTACCAACATCCGTCGGCCCTTTTAGGAAAGGGGCTTCTCCTTCGTTTAGCTCAATTGCGCCTTCGCTAATTTTCTGAAGCCTGTAGAATTTGAGAGCTATCTCATCATCAACGTCATATTTCTTGCCTTGGCCATCGCGAGGCAATCTTGCAAGAAGGAAACGGCCATAGGTGTAGAGCTTTTCCAGTGCACTATCCTGATAGGGAACGATCTGAGACAGGAATGCGTACAAGCTCCTAAAGCTTGTCAGTAGGCTTTTAAACTCTTCCTGCTCGTCTTCTTCACGCTGGACATATCGATCAACCGCTACTTTTAAAATACTATCAATTTTCTGATGATCCCGAACTGTTGGCTCATATCTATTTCTAAACCAAATATCCGCGAAAGCATTGACTTCCGAGTCTTCAAAAATCTGAGACTCTTCTAATTTGTGTTGCAAATCATAGAGCTTATGAGGGTCGGCCTCTTCGCCCGGCAAAGCGACTGTATGATATTGCTTGAAGGATTGAAAAATCTCTTCACGTTCATTGACAAAGTCCATGACGAACGTGTCTTCTTTCCCTTGAGCTTTCCTATTTAGCCGTGAAAGCGTCTGAACCGCTTGTATGCCTGAAAGGCGCTTGTCCACATACATTGAGTGGAGCAAAGGCTGATCAAACCCTGTTTGGTATTTATCCGCCACAAGCAAGACCTGATATTCTTCGCTACCGAATTTTTCTGGTATTTCAGATTCTCTTATACCGTCGTTCATGGACGTTTCGGTGTAGCTCGCCTCTGGAATATCAGGATCAACGACTTTACCCGAAAAGGCGACGAGCGAACGAATACCTTCATAGCCTTTATCTTTGATATATGCGTCAAAGGCGAGCTTATAGCGCACAGCGTGAAGGCGAGAACCTGTCACAACCATAGCTTTTGCGCGGCCACCTATTTTATGTTTTGTGTGCGAGCGGAAATGCTCGATGATAACTTCTACCTTCTGAGATATATTGACGGGGTGCAGCGAAATATACTTCGCGAGAGCCTTGGCCGCTTCACGTTTTGGGACATTAGGGTCATCAGAAATTTTCTTGATGACTCCAAAATAAGATTTGTAAGTCGTGTAATATTTGAGCACGTCCATGATGAAGTTTTCTTCAATCGCTTGCTTCATCGAATAAAGATGGAAGGGTGACTGCCCGCTCGGCCCCGCTTCATCAAAGATCGTGAGTGTCTTAAATTTCGGCGTCGCCGTAAATGCGAAAAAACTTATATTTGGTTGTCTGGAACGCGCCTGCATTTCTTTGATAATGTTTTCCTTAGCGGCATCAGACATATCTTCGTCCTCAACGCCCAGAAACTCTTCGGCAATCGCAGATTCGATCCCGTCACGGTTCAAGACCTTACGCAGCTCTTTCGCTGTTTCGCCAGATTGCGAGCTATGCGCTTCATCGACAATAACGGCAAATTTTCGACCTGATGTTGAGAGGTCAACCGTATCGCCTTTTTTAGCCAGCGTATCCATTGCTTGCGTAATGAAAGGGAACTTCTGAATTGTTGAAATAACGATAGGCGTGCCCCCTGACAGGGCTTTGGCAAGCTGTTGCGTGTTTTCATCAATCTTTTGAACTACGCCTTGCTTGTGCTCAAATTGGTAAATCGTGTCTTGAAGCTGCTGATCCAATACGCGGCGGTCAGTGATAACAACAACCGTATCAAAAACTTTTTCGTCGCTCTCATTGTGTAAGCTGGAGAGACGGTGAGCCAGCCAAGCAATTGAATTTGATTTGCCTGAGCCAGCTGAGTGCTGCACCAAATAGTTATGCCCTGAGCCTTTATCGCGGGATGATGATACGAGCTTTCGCACGACATCTAGTTGATGATAGCGGGGAAAAATCATCGTTTCTTTGCGCTTAGTTTTCACGCCGCGTTTCGTAACAACTTTCTTCTCTTCGACTTCGAGGTGTAAAAAGCGAGCAAGAATATCGAGAAGACTATCTTTGGCGAGAACCTCTTTCCAAAGAAATGACGTTGCGTAATCATCATCAAGCGGTGGATTACCCGCTCCGTTTTCATGCCCCTTGTTAAACGGCAAGAAAAAGGTCTCGTTGCCCGCCAGCTTTGTCGTCATATAAACCATGTCAGGATCAACAGCAAAATGAACGAGTGCACGTTCCTTGAACCTAAATAAAGGCGCGTTGGGGTTGCGCCCCATATATTGGTTTTTGGCATCTTCGACAGTTTCAAATCCTGTCATGGGGTTTTTAAGCTCAATCGTCACAATGGGCAGGCCGTTAAGCGCGAGCACCATATCAACAGAGAGTTTTTTGTTCTCAGGATCAAAATGCACTTGCCGCGAAACACGTAGGCGGTTTGTGGCGTAGTCAGCCCACGCGCCCGCATTTAGTTTCGAGTTCGGTGTAAAGTAGGCGAGTTTAAATGTCTTCCCGAAACATTTAAATCCCTGACGCAGAACCTTCAAAGCGCCCTTGCTTGTCAGTTCTTTCCGTAAGGTCGTGACAAGTGTATCCCTCGCCTTATCGCCAAGGCTTGTTTCAAGAGATTGCCATTTTTCGGTTTGACTCGACTTAATAAATTCAACGACTTCAAACGGGAAGAGTCCCAAGTCCGCCATATATTCTTTGGGGTTTAGTGTGTCATATCCGCAGTCCCTTATCAGGTCTGCTTCAATCGCGTCTTCGAATTTTATCTCTCTATGTGCGCTCATGCAGATGCACTTGCAATTAGAGCGTCAGAAATTTCAATACCAGAACCCTTCATGCGGCTTGCCAATTTCACAGCAATTTCTTTTACATGCTCATTGAAGTTCAAATATATAACGCCGTTAACATCTGAGGGTAGCTCTAAGTTTCCCTTTTTTAGTATGACCATTTTTTCGCGACCAAGCGAAGCCATTACCATGCCCATTTCCATTATGACATTTTGCCGTGCTCTGGGCTGCCTGTCTTCGTCACTTTGGGTTTTAACGTACCCAAAATCGTCAGGAGTCATCAGGATGATTCCAAAAGCGGCTTCTTTGTAGATTTGACCTTCTAAAGCCTCAATTAGAGTTTTGGACTCTCCATCGTTATTTTGAAGAATATAAGGGTTAAGGTCGAGACGCCTCAACACCAATTCGAGTTGCTCTAGCGCTGTGTGATCGTGTCCGTGAACAATGAAAATTTTTGTCTTAGGTTTAGCTCTTCTGGCTCGCGCGGGTGCCTTCACTCCCCCTTTTCCAACGACTTCAGCATTGTTAAAAGCAGTCTCGAATTGCTCCTTTTCTTCCTTCGGCCCTTGAAAGTTTAAGGTTTTAGACGATTGCCACCAATTCAGAATGGCACCATCTTCAGTTTTATACTGTTTCTGGTTATCTCCAATTTCTTTCCAGTTTCCGACGATTCCTGACAGCAAGACCTTATCTTGAAGCTCTTGGTAATTACCTTTAAATTTCATCTGCGTCTCCTGTTTCACTCATCTTATAGATGTTATCGAAGAATTTTCTAAAAAGCTAAGATTTTGTCCGTCAACCTCGTCAAATAAGTAGTGCCTTATTGAAGGGTATCGACTGAGATTGCAGTCATTTTCATCTAAATCTGGCGACGGGTTTTGACACGCGGTGAATACATACTTTGATAAATTGATCGCTCGCGTTTCCCCGACGTAGGCGTTAATTATTTGATTTAGGCTTTTGACCCAAGCTTCCGCTGCCTTCAATTGCAGATATACCTTATCAACTGGGATGTAGGTTGATGCTTCTTTAAACTCGATTGCAAATGCTTTTAATGAGGAACGGTGTGCTTGAAAAACAACAAAGTCACAGCGTTTTCCCCAAGGGTGACCGTCAGTTTTCAAAAAATGAAAGAGGCGATCTTTACCTTGGTCGAGCCTCACCGCAAACGCATCACCATTATATGCTAGTGAAACTTTGCGGCGAGTATTTGTGCCTTCAATCTTTTCCGATAGCACAATGTGTTCGGCGTCTTCTGCTTTAATTTCTTTGCTAAGACATGTCTTTCCATAGCAATTTAAATCGAGATAACTGCGAAGGTGATTTAAGTATCCATTTGCACTGATTGGCATTAAACTACCTTGATTTTACCTATCACTGCATTTGTGATGAGAGCAGAGCGATATTCAATAAGCAGACCTGAAAGTGAGTGGTGAGAAATATCTTTCTCTTTCGATCCCGCACCAATAAGTAAACCTAATTTGTCAATTTGAGACATTTTAGAATTCAAATATTGAACAATCAGTTTTTGCTCTTCAACGGGTGGAAGAGTGATGGATAAACTTTTGATTGCCTCAAGAGATAGACCAAACCTAGTAACTCCTTTTGCAGCGACTTCTAATTGGCTCGAACAAAAAACCGACTTAAAAAAGTAAAACAGATAGGGGCCATAAGATACGTTCGGAATTGCCTTTATGATGGCTAAATGGTAGCCACATATCAGCTTCTCAATATCCTCTACTATCAGAGTAGGAACTCCTATATCGTCTGGTGTTTCCGAGTCTTTAGTAATTACGACATCATTACTCTGTAAACGAAATTTATCGATTTCATTATCTGTGGCGGTAGCTTGCATGAAGTCAATTTCAGAAGTTATGTGATCATGGTAATACACATCGGTGTAATTACAGAGCTTCACTGGGGTCTCGTCTATTATGGTTTTTTTATCTACGTTACTCGACAGAACCTCTGCAACAAACCGCAGGCGTTTCACTTGCCAGTGAGATGGAATTTTTTCTTCCCACTTTGTATTAGATAATGAGTATTGTTCGTAATTATGACTTGTCATTTCGTTAATCCCCCTAGCAGATCTCGCACTTGAGATTCCAACCCTTGGATTTCAGCCTTAATTTCTTCTGGCATTCTCGGTGGCTCATATAGATAAAATGGTGCAACTAGCGAGATTTCATATCCGACTTTGGTTTTCGAATAATCTATCCATGCATCAGGGACATGGGGTAGGACTTCTTTTGCCAAGTAAGCCTCACAATGGTCTTTGGTTCCCGCGACGAGCTCTGAATTATCTGCTTTTTTATCATAGCCAATGGGCAAGGGTAGCGGGATTGTTTTGGGCAGCGGGATAAGCTCTGTGTCTGACAAGCTCTTATCCGCTTCGGGATCACCTTTAGTATTAGTGCAAACATCCGCTGTCTCGTCGCGTTCTGACAAAGCCGATAAAATCGCTTTGAGAATAGGCGTTTCCAGCTTTACATCCGCGCCCGCAAAGGCCGCTTTCAACACGGTGAGGAAAGTTTTGCGGTTCTTATACAGCTCTTCACTCATACCCGCCAAAACAGCTAAAATAGACTCTTGCTGAGCACGACCTTCCGCTTCTTCTTTCGCGATGACATCCGCGTCTTTACGCTTTTTACTTTTGGCTAGGTTTTCAAACGCGGTTTCAGATTTAAGTTTTTCTATGCGCTCGCCTCTCGCTTGGAAATTGAGCTTGAGCGGACGTTCAACGGCGACTTTTAAAAACCCAAATTCTTGATTGCTGAATATTTTTGAACACACACGCTCTTCGGTTTTTGTGTCTTCACCTTTTTTCTCGACCTTGACGCTCGCCGTTTCGTCATGTTCGTAATTTGCGTAAAGGCGGGTGAGTTCATCAATATGCGCATCCGAAAGCTCATGTCGTTTATCGCCAAGACTTTTGGGCATTTTTTGATAATGGCGCGTTCCGTCGATAAGCTGCACTTTGCCTTTACGGCTCGATGGTTTCTTGTTTGTGACAATCCATATGTAAGTATAAATGCCCGTATTGTAGAACATCTGATCGGGTAGAGCGACGATGGCATCAAGCCAGTCATTTTCAATAATCCAGCGGCGAATATTGCTTTCTCCTGAGCCTGCTGCGCCTGTGAACAAGGGCGAGCCATTAAACACAATCGCTATCTTTGAGCCGTCGCCGCCTTTTTCAGGCGCGTCATGCATCTTCGCGCACATATGCTGTAGGAATAGAAGTGCGCCGTCATTGATGCGCGGCGTACCTGCGCCAAAGCGGCCGTCAAAGCCAAGCTGGGCACTTTCTTTCTCCACCGTTATTTTCTGTGTTTTCCATTCCACGCCAAAAGGTGGATTTGCCATCATGTAGTGAAACTTATTTTCGGAAAACCCATCATGTGTAAGTGTGTCCCCGAACACCAGATTGTCGATAGGCTCGTCTTTGATAAGCAGGTCAGACCCACAAATGGCGTAGGATTCGTTGTTGTATTCTTGACCATAGAGAAAGAGCTGCACGTCTTCATTTTGTCCGCGGATATACTCCTCGGAAATTGAAAGCATTCCGCCCGTACCACAAGCAGGGTCATAAATTGTTCGCGCAATACCCGGACGGTAAACATCCTCGTCCCGTGTATACATGAGGTGCGCCATTAGGCGGATAACTTCTCGCGGCGTAAAGTGATCTCCCGCTTCCTCATTGGCTTGCTCGTTAAACTTACGCACCAATTCTTCAAACACATATCCCATTTGAAGGTTCGTAACTACGTCAGGATGTAAGTTGATTTCTGGTTTGCAAAATTCTTTAAGGACTTTAAACAGGCGGTTTGAATTATCCAGCTTTTCGATTTCTTTCTCAAAATCAAACTTTGCAAGGATTTCACGCGCTTTGGGAGAAAAGCCTTGGATATAGTCAACGAGGTTTCTGGCAATATTTGGCGGGTCGGCGATTAGCTTTTCAAATGTATAATTCGAAACATTGTATAGAGGTTGCTGACGGTCTTTCGCCGCGACATCACCGAGAATTTTTTCCATCGCTTCATCAGGCATATTTCGCGCCTGAAGCTGTTTATACTTTTCTATGACGGCGTCTTTTGTCGGCGCGAGAACAAAGTCTAATCGGCGCAGGACGATCATCGGCAGCATAACGCGGCGATATTGCGGCGGGCGGTATGGCCCGCGTAACTTATTCGCAATGTTCCAGATAAAGCCAACAAGATGTTCGTGTTTTTCAGTCGCCATGTTCTGCTTTCTGGTGAAAATAATAAAAGTTGTAAGATGTATATCACGATATTTGATCGTTTTTTGCAATGAGTATTTAGATTTAGTGCGTCCGAGCGGGCTTTCGTAAACCGAGCCTGTAGTCTCGGCCATTCGGCTTTAATCCCTGACGTTAGCTAGGGGTGACATCCCCTCAGCGCATTTCAAGTAAAATAGGCATAGCCGTGGCTCACTTTGTTGCGCCCGCACCAAAACCATGCCGATTTTACCCTCCATTTGCACACCCCCGTTTTCGGCAAAGGCCAAGGGTTCATGTCGAACCCAAAACCTACGAAAGGGGAACAAAATGGAAAAGAAAGAACCAATCAGAATCTATGTGGCGTGTCTCGCCAGTTACAACGACGGAACGCTTCACGGCGTTTGGATAGATGCTACGCAAGGCGTTGATGGCATTTGGAAAGACGTAAGCCAGATGCTTTTAAACTCTCCCGCCGAATATGCCGAAGAATGGGCAATCCACGACTATGAAGGCTTTGAAGGGATTCCTTTAAGTGAATATGCCAGCTTTGAAACCGTTGCAGAGTATGCCGCGTTTATTGAAGAGCATGGCAAGCTAGGCGGCAAGTTAATCGCCTACTATGGCGACCTTGACGATGCGCAGGACGCTATTTCAGACCATTATGCAGGGGAGTATGACAGCTTATCGGATTACGCCGAGCAGTTGACCGAAGAGACAACGCAAATCCCCGAAGCCTTGCGCTACTACATCGACTATGAAGCAATGGGGCGAGACTTAGAAATCAATGACGTATTGACCATCCAAGACGGTCACAGCGTTCACGTATTCTGGAGGGCTTAAAATGGTTCACCAAATATACAAAATTTATTGGCAGGGAATTGATATTGAAGTAGGTTATGAGATTGCAAGTTGTTGCTCTGGTTTCTCGCACCTCGAACTGCGATCTATCAATCCGCCATGCGCAAGATTACCCATGACGGAAACAGGATATAGGTCGCACTTTCACCAAGCGGGATTGATTGAAAATTATTATGATGGGGATGTCATTGCGTTTGTAACGCAATGGCTAAACGCAGAAGCCAAGTCCAAAAAGTGGCTGGACTATATCGAAAATTCAAAACAGCTTGCGTTGTTCTGAATTTGAAAAAATTGGCGGTCATTGCTTACGCAGGACCGTCAATTTTTTGCGGCATGAGTTGATAGCCAAAAGACTGCATGAGCGCGTTGATATTATCAAAGCGCGGATTGCCTTTTGCGGATAGAGCTTTGTAAAGCCCCTCGCGGGTCATGCCGATTTCATTGGCAATGTTTGACATACCTTTGACCTTCGCAACAATACGAAGCGAAGCCAGAAGAGCGGGGGCGCTTTTATGCGCCGCATAATCTTCAAAAAGGTCGCGGATATAGTTATCCAGCTCTGCGGGATTATCACGCAGAAACTCTTCCTCGACTTGATCGAGCGTTCTGTAATCTTGCTTACTCATCCTTCAAATGCTCCTTCCAATATCCTTGAGCCTTTCGAATATCGCGGTTTTGTGTGCCTTTATCGCCGCCGTGCAGAATAATGATTATGTTCGCACCGCTTTGACCAAAATACACACGGTAGCCTGCGCCAAAGAAATAACGTAATTCATAAACGCCTCCGCCAACGGCTTTAAAGTCTCCAAAGTGACCGCGTTCAACAAGGCGCAAGCGCCTCATAATGCGCGATTGCACTTTTACGTCTCTTAGGCTTTTCAGCCAATTTGTGAACGGTTCATGGCCGTTCTGGTCTTTAAAAAATACAATTTTTCGTGGTTTGGCATTCGCCATCTCACATCTTCCTTCTAGTTTAACATTGTGAACTATAATTTACAAACTTATTTTCATGCGCCCATCACGGCTCTCTTTCATGCCCGTCTGATTTCGGGTTGCGGGGGCGATTTCTAAGGGCTTCCAAGCGCTCTAAATCCGACTTGAGTTGGTCACGTATTGCTTGCGGTTTTGCCTTGGCTTGCTCATGCCGTTTGGCGAGGTCGCGCTGTTTTTGCAGTCGGCGCGATATGAGTTCATCGCGTTGTTTTTCGTCGCGTTTGGCGGCCTCAAATGCTTCAACCTTATTTTGTGTTTTGGTGCGGGAGTGTTGCCCCGTCACGCGGTCAACAAGCCCGCGCACGCCTTTATTGAAACGCTCTTGGCGTTGCTTCTCTTCGATAGCGGCGCGTTGCTCTTGAAGCTGCTTTTGCAGAGCGCGTTGTTTCGCGTGCTTTTCAGCTAAGACTTTGGCCTTTGCCTCTTTTTCTTTTTCAAGAGCTTCAAGTTTAGCTTTTTGCTCTTTCGCGAGACGCTCAACCGTTGGCGCAAGTGTATTGGCGATATTGGCTTTCGCTTCTTCCAAAGACGGCAGGCTTTCTCTATCGCCTAGTTTGGCTTTGACCTCTTTGGTTTTAACGCTTGACCATTTCGGGATGGAATAAACCTCGCCCTTCATATCCGTGGCGACATAGCCGCGCCGATCACCGCGAGCGATTTGGTAGCCGTGAAGTTTGAGCGATGCTTCAAACGCCTTTTTGCTATCCGAGCGTTTCCAGCAATCTTGGAAGATGGCTTTGATCTCGCGTGGGTCTTGGCCTTGGCGCTTGGCTTGTTGCCACTGGTCTAAGGTGAAGTTTTTAGGGTCGCGGAAGCGCGGGCTAATAAAGCCTTTGGGCATGTCCCATTCATGTTCGAGGTAAAGTTCTTTCGCGAGTTCGTTCAGCCTCCGTTTGGAATAATCCATCGGTATGGCTTTCATGTTCTCAGAGTCGATACGGCTCCAAACAACATGACAGTGACGGCGCGTAATACCGTCCGCGCCAAATTTTTCATGAAACACAACGGCCTTCGGCTGGCCAGTTAGATTGAGTTGCTTCTCTACCCGCGTGATGGTGCTTTCGAATACATCTGTATGCACGTCCGCATCTTTGGGCGGGTTCAGGCTGAGGGAGAACAGATACTTCTTACAGCGCGTGCCTTTGCTAACCGCTTCGGCTTCTTTGAACGCGCCGTGTAAATCGTCGGACATAAACCCATCGACAGCATGAACGCTCACGCGCTCATTATCTGGGCTAAGAAGGTGCTGCGCTAAGTTTTGACCATTACCGCGACTGTTGCCGACCATAATCATGTGTCGGCCTCTTTCAGTCCGAGGGCGGTCATCAACATATGCCGCATAAAAGCGATTTCAAAAGCGGCTTGCTTAAGGTCTTGTGCAATCTCGTCACTTAGTGGCAAATCGCCTCTATGGACGGCTTTAGAAAGCTGGTTGAGGTTGTTCGGCACATTAGAGCGCCCGAGAGTGCCGAGAAGCTGTCCGAGCGCTTGGTGATCCTCTACGGTCTTTTTACGTCGTGTACGGTGCTTAGGGGCGCTTTCACCAAGCACGCAAAGGCGCACATAGGCGCTGGTCGTAAGATCGCCCGCTTTCTCTTCAAGCAAAGTCCGTTCTTCTTCGGTAAAGCGCACGCAAACAGGCGTTGGATAACGTTTTGCAGGTTTATCGTTTTTGGAGTTTGGCTTGCCATTAAAGGCAGATTGAGCCTGATCGATTATATCGCCGCTCATGGTCGCGGCTCATAATCTCCCTTCAAAGCTTCGGCTTCCAGCACTTGATTCCACTCTGCTAAAGTGGCGAAGAGGGCGTTTGACGTTTCTTCGTCAAGGTGCGCCATATTTCTCCAGAGAATATCACTTAAATCCTTGAAAACATTCACTTGTTTTCACCCTGTTTCACTGTGCCCTGCAGTTTCCTGTGATTTTGTGGTACTTTTTGTGGAACATTTTGTGGTACATTGGAGCACTAGATGGCTAATAAAACACAATATTTAGAGAGGCGCGGAACCCGTTGGTACTATCTGCGACGTGTTCCGAAAGACCTTTTGAGGCTTGATCCCAGAATGCGCGTGCGCGTGGCGCTTAAAACCGACTCTCTTATAGTTGCACGAAGAAGACGTGACGCATTGGCCGAAGCGGATGATTATTACTGGAATTCTTTGCGGGCGGAATTAACAACGGAGTGTCCGGGTGAGGATACATTGGCCGTGATTGCAAGGGCGCGCTATCAGGCCGCGCGTAGTCGTGCCTTGGCGCAGGGGTTTTCATACATGCCCGTTGAGGAACTGGTGGTCACTGCGCCGATTGAAGACTTGGTAAAAAGAGTTCTCATGGTTGCTCAAAATAAAATCAATCCAGCCGTTCAAGTCGAATCCGTTCTTGGTGGTGCTGATTTACCGGACATAAAATTATCAGAAGCTTTCGAGCTTTATTGCGATAGGCTTGCGATTGGTGATGTAGCCAATAAATCTCCGGCGCAAATTGCCGCTTGGCGAAAATCCAAATATCGCGCCATTACGAATTTTGTCAGCGTTGTCGGAGATATGAGCATGACAAAACTTGACCGCTCACATGCACGGCAATTTTATGACTGGTGGGCTGACCGATTACGTCCAAAAGGAAATTGCAAACCGCTCAAGCCCAACAGTGCAAACCGTGATCTGGGTACGCTCAGAAAACTGTATAGAGAATATTGGGAATATGAGGGCCAGGAGGAACGCGACAACCCGTTTCGCAAGCTGAGATTCAAAGATGTTGTTATGAGCGAAACCCCACCTTTTGACGATAAATGGGTGCAGACAAAAATTCTGAAACCGGGTGTTTTTACAAAAGGAAATTAAAAAAAAATACGAATTACGTGTTGTTTGCATATTTGATGAAATATTTGGTAGTGTCTCACTTTGAAATTCTTTTCTTATAAGGCCCGCGTTTCTTAGGCTTCGGAGCGCGAGCATCCATTAGCCCAACAATCCATTCTGTATTGCGTAACGTATCTGATATTCCCGCTTCCATTGCTGGTGTGACTTTCAGGCTCTTGTGAATGCGACAAAAATTATAATGCACAAAGTACAGTGAAAGCATGTGAATGTGGTTATCAATCTTTTTTGAAAATCCATTGGTGAGCCGTGTAAAGCGGCGCATAGACATTCTCATAGTTAAATTTTGGCGTTCCACATAGGAAGTCGAAATATCATTTTCATCTGGATTGCCCTCAATACGGTTTTTCTTGATGCCAGTACACTTAGCAGGGCTGTAACGGCCTTTCGCCTTTTCATCTGATTTACCGTACAGCTTCACAAGTTGGGCGTAGTCTACATCTGCCCCAAAAGCTTCTTCTACGGCTTCTAGATAGGCTTTATGACCATCTGTGGTCAATTGAACGCGGTTAGCTAGTCGGTCGCGTACATCGCACATAAATTCTAATGCGTAGTCACCATCACGACCACCAACAAGGTAAGAGATTATCAGCTTGCTATCAGCATCAAGAGCCGTCCAAGTCCACACATCACCTGCAAATTCGGGGGCGGCTTTGGCTTTCTCGACATTCTTCTTTTTGGCATAGCAAAATGACCAGATTTCATCACACTGGACTTTATGGGCTTTTACATTACGGACTGCATTGTGGTGATATTCGGCACAAGCCTCGCCAGCCTCAATCAGTAGCTTGGTTACAGTGTTAATCGAGACGCCTACGGTTCGAGATATTGCCCGCATGGACATACCCTCGACCATCATGTTTAAAATCATTACACGCTTATGAATAGGTAACTTGTTCATGCCTATTTTATACTGAACTTACCGCTTAATAGCAAGCATTATTTTCAGTTTAAATTACTTTACTAGCATTTTGTGTGCAGTTTCATAATGTTCTGAGCGAATCGCATCAACATAGAAAGTTGGAATTCTATAACGAAGTGCAATACCATAATCGTCTGCAGGGTCGCTTATAGTTTTGTCTCTTTCTGATTTTGGGCAGAGTATTAATAAGGCCATCCACTGTGCTAAATTCTCACTAATTATTTTTTTCGTTGGCACGCCAACGGGTTTTGTTACTATTTCCTCTAGCAAGTCAGTGTATGCTTCAGTACTGTCAACATAAGCAACATTTTCATCAAATATATGCATAAGCTCCTTGCACCTGACAAATCTTTGCCAACACAAATTATTGCCTATTATTTCACTATTCTGGTATACAGCGGCCATCCATGCATTTTCTGTTTCATACATTGCATCTTGTCCAGCATAACATTTAAACATCCCGAGCGGATCGCCATCATCTTCACAGTCGCTAATTGGGTAAAAATTTACGCATCTAAGCCAGCTTGTATTCTTTACAATAGGCGACACCAACTCACTAACCATTATTAATGGCCTTTGGCTAGCAGCGGACCTACTCTGCACTAAAGATTCAGCAATACTATATAAATCAGTAAATTCCATTAAGACGTGTTGCCTTAATAGATACTCTTAGTCAAGTAAGTGTGCATCAAAATCATTATCAGGTAAACTTACTCCAGATTTTACCTGTGCCCACGCCTTTTTATGAAAGGCATGCAGGTTTTCTGGAGTTGATTTGTCAAGAAAATAAAACTTTATGTTTCGTACTTTTTCGCCATCTAGAGAAAGTGCAAATGATTCTGTTTTTTTCAATGTATCTGTATCGCTCATAACTATCTCCTTCCTAATTCCATCTAGCTTCGGCAGCAGCCTTGGCTATTTCACTTCTTTTTTGTGCCGACAATGCGGCATTACGGGCTTTTGCTCCTGCAATCCCGCTATTTCGCTTGCCAGACATTCGCGTTTCCTCGCGCTCACCTGTGGCAATTTTTCCTACCATTACAGCACACCCAATGGCGTCTGCTGGTCTCTTTTGTCCATTTGGCCCTTTTGGCAACACAAAATCCTTAATTAAGTTATCGAATCCCAATATGGGATACCCCATTATACACAATTATCTTAACAAGTCTACAATAAAAGACTTGACAACATGAACAGAATCTGAATTGAAATTTAACAGGCGGACGACTCCCTCTGGTAAACCTTGCATTAAACGCAATTCGTTTTATGTCAATCCATATTTCGACATGTAAACTGCGTCATTTTTGCATTAATTTTATGTGTTGCTTTTTCACCACACATTTTATGTAGTACTTTTCTCCAAATTTTAAAGCCCAAACTGCATTACATTTTGTATAACTTTTTATTGCGGCGTTTTTATGACGAGTTTAAATCACTGTATTTCAAAGTGAGACACTACCGGACATTTTGTAATTGGGCATCCTGCGCATGGGCATGGCTTGCAGCGAAGTTCATTCCAATCAGCAAAATGCAAGTTATGAAAAAATGCTGTAATAATCTCATTGTTGAGTACTCACCATTTTCATAAAATCTGCTTGGCGAATAATTCTTATGGGCTGCCCTTTAGTGATTAGGTCTTCTGCTTTTCTATGCTTTGAACTTTTGGTGTGACCAGCTAATTGCTGGATGCCTTGGTCTCCCACACATAGTATGGTTGTTTTCTTTGTTACGCTTTGCCCAACATCACAACCCACACGCGCCGCCATGTCGGCAGCTTCCTGTTTGGTAATATCCAGCCTACCCGTAAAAACAATTACTTCACCAGATAACATGCCGTCAGGGTTACCATCTCTTGTCAATGGGGCCGCTGAACTACAAGAAGGGTTAATAGGTTGGCCAACCCGTTTTAACCATCCCTCTATATCTAGTTCTGCCAATTTGGATGCGGCTAGTAAGATTTCCCCAGACGCTTTCGCATCTTCCAAGGCATCATGGTGGTTGAACTCATAACCAATTTTCATGCATACATTCGCAAGGCCATATCCGCGCTGTGAAAATTCATCCCATGTTCGTCTCGCGACTCTAGCTGTATCTAACCACTGGCAATTAGGAATATCTATGCCGTTATGTGCGCTAGCTTGTTGAATGGCTACACGGTCAAAATGGGTGTGAATGACAACCACTTTGTTGTTCAATAACTCATGTAAGCGTGACGCTATTTCGCAAAAATTAGGAGCATCATCAACATCTTCTTCTTCAATTCCGTGAATACCAACATTTATCACAGAGAAATGTGTTTTTGGATTTACGAGAGTGGACCACTCATCAAATAGTTTTCCATTTTTAAATATAGCTACCCCAATTTGACAGATACTTGCCATATCAGCATTTGCTGTTTCCACATCAATAGCTACAAAGTCCACCAAATACTCCCCCATTACGAGTATTTAACTACAGGTCAAAAACCCCCGTATCAAGGGGCATTCTCGGATTACATTATTTGCGGCTATTACTTCCCAAATAACTCCTGCATATTTCTCGCTACGAATTTTATTTTTTTGTATAGAGATTTCAACATAATTGATGGAAAGCACAATAACCTAACAATAAAACAACACAATAGCCTAACAAAGGGTAGACATAATAACCTAATAATGGTACGTCCTGATTCCCTAATAAGAAAACACGGAAAATTGAGGATATTATGGCTACGCCATCTGAAAAGTTAGCAAGTTCATTGGAAGCGTTAAAGGCGCTGCAAGACCAAGGTATTGTTGCTATTCGCTCTAATAATTTATCGCGTACTCACCGAGAGCGGCTCATAAAGCACGGCTTTATTCAAGACGTAATGAAGGGGTGGTATATATCCGCAAGCCCTGACAACAATGCGGGCGAAAGCACGGCTTGGTATGCTTCCTATTGGAGGTTTTGTGCA
>Ga0316204_10004583_pt1 | contig 24530 bp, 18 predicted proteins | sample 6monrhotite_MG_2_FD_205661 | JGI IMG/M metagenome (GOLD analysis project Ga0316204, IMG submission 205661) | Microbial mat bacterial communities from mineral coupon in-situ incubated in ocean water Damariscotta River, Maine, United States -... | ecosystem: Environmental > Aquatic > Marine >... | reverse complement strand
GGGGAGGTGGTGGGGGTCTCTTCCATGAGAAAATCTCTCGTGCCCTGGGGGAGGTTTTTTGACGAGATCTGTCTCACCCATCATTGACACACAGGGCTTCAGCAGACGCTTCAGCCGCTTCTTGGTGAGCACCCTCTGAACGTCACGTAGGGTCTCATCAGAAACCCCGGCATCCAGAACGACGTAGGCCTTCTGGACATCCAGATCCGTCCTGAGGGCACGGAAAAACGCCTTGCCCGCGTAGGCTGACACCACGACTATCCGCTCAAGGATCAACCCGGTTCGGGGTAGCGACTCAGGCAGCGCGCTGGTCAACTCTTCCCTGACACTGAGCATGGCGTCCTCCAGCGAAGCCTCAAATGGTTAGATAGACCAGTCACTGCTTCTGCCCATTCTCCCTGCGTAGTAGGCTCGGGACAATCGGAGGACACCGATGAGCACATGGAGTGCCTGGAAGGTTTTGGGAGGAGTCGCCGCTGGCGTGGGCACAATGGCCGCGCTGCCGGTCGTCGGCCCTGCGGGAGTACTCACCGCCGCAGGCGCGGCGGTTGGTGGCGCCGCCGGAGCACTCGTAGGCTTCGGCTTGGAGAAGTACGAGGAGAGCCAGCGCAAGGCCGCCTACAACGAGGGCTACCGCCAGGGCGCTGCCGAGGCCGCCGCAGAGGTGCTCAAGCACCGCGACGCCCGCAAAGAGGACGACGACTTCTACCAACTAATTCTGGCCATGGTGGCAATGGGCCTGGCCGCGGCAGCCTGTGATGGCGAGGTCAGCGAGGAGGAGTCTGAGGAGATCCAGGAGTTCAGCGCTGGTGTGGCACACGGCAAGCTGCCCAAGCGCGTCCGGGAGCGCATCGCGGCGCTGGTGGAAGCTCCCCCGAATCTCGCCACAGCCATGGAGTATGTCGAGCCCCTGCCCGAGTCGGACTACGACACCATCGAGCTGGTCATCAGGCTGGTCATCGAGAGCGACGGCATCGTGCGAGAGGCGGAAGCCGCCTTCCTCGAGGCCTGGCGCCAGCAGAGGAGCGCGGCATGAGTGATCCCGTCGATCGGTTTCGTCGCCGCAAGAAGCGCCGCCCCGCGCTGACCGAGGTGCCTTCGGACGAGGCGGTCCAGGAACACCTCGACACCCGCTCCCGAGGAGCGGATCTGTTGGAGCCCATCTCGGCCACCCCGGAGGAAGGTCGAGCACTCCTGGCCGAGCTGGAAGCTGAGCTGAGCGACCAGGAGATCAAGCGTCTGCTGTCTTCCTGCGGCAACGCCGCTCTGGCCGCCGTAGTTCGGCCCTTCGGACTGGGAGCGATCCTCTTCCGGGGCTTTGACGCCTCGCGCCGCGACGCGCTGCTCCAGCAACGCCAGAACGCCGAGTTGGACTACAACCCCAAGGCCTACCACGGTGGAAACGCGGCCTACAACGACGCGCGCCAGGCCTTCCGGGAGCAGGCCGAGAACGGCACGCTTCGAGATGTCTACAACCCAGATCGGGATCTGTCCGGCACAGTGACTGCAGTGTCGCCCGATGGCACAGCACGTAGCCGCGTCCGCTTCGACACCGAGCACATCGTCTCCGCCAAGGAGGTCCACCAAGAGGTGGCCGGTAGCCGTCTGGCACGCATGGCCATGGACGAACAGCAGCGCGCAGATCTGGCCAACCGGGAGGAGAACCTGGGAGCCGCCCACCAGTCTCTGAACCGCAGCAAAGGCAAGGACGACCTGAAAGACTGGATGGACAAGCCCAGCTCCCATGACAAGGACGTCGCCAACGCTGAGGCCTACAAGCTCGATCGAGAGGCAGCGCTCCAGGCGGATGCCGTCGCGCGCGGCGTCATCGGCGGTGAGATCCGCATGGCCCAGCTCCGCTTCGCAGCCGAGAGCACGATGACGGCGACGAAGGAGGGGATCGGGATGGGCGTTCAACAGGCCCTCGGCCTGGTACTCATCGAGTTCATCTCCGCCGCCTTCGACGAGGTGCGCGCCCTGTGGAGTCAGGGGCGTGAACAGTCAGGACTGTTGGAGGAGCTTCGCCTGCGTCTCGGCCGGATCACGTCCCGCATCGCGGACAAGCGAGCTCAGATCTGGTCGGCCTTCAAGCTGGGGAGCCTGGCGGGCTTCCTGGGGAGCCTGGCGACCATCGTGATCAACCAGGTGGTACGCAAGGTGAAGAACCTGGGCCGCATGGTGCGAGAGGGCGCCAACTCGGTGGTCCAGGCCGGCGCCCTGGTTCTGTCACCGCCCGAGGGTATGGACAAGACCCTCGCGCTGCACGAGGCCAGCAAGCTGCTGGTCGCCGGTGCGGCCATCGCCGGTGGCATCGTGCTGGAGGAGGCCATCCTCACCAGCCTCCAGAGCACCGGCGTCGGCGTCGCCCTGGGCGTGCTGCTCCAGCCCCTCGCCCTAGTGTTGGCCGGACTCGTGGCGGGTATCGGAACGGCGCTGGCTGCCTACGCCCTCGACCAAGCGGATATCCTCGGCGTGAAGTCCGAAGATCGACACCAGCAGCTGATGGCTGGTCTGGCCCTTCGTCTTGAAGCGACCAGCAGCTGACCGCGAAGACTTCTCCTCAGACCAGGTCAACGTCTACATCGACCACAACCTCGCGGGAACCGGCGAACTCCACTACACCGGCCAAGAGCTGGCCTGCCGGACTCAACTCGCGAAGCGCGCATATGTAATTTCTAAGGTGGGAACTTGTAGATTAAGTCGGCCTCCAAGAAATGGATAGCGGCTTAGTCCCACCACTCCTCTTCCTCTTCTCGTTGCTCCTCCTCTTCATCGTCGAGTAGTTGTTGCTCTTCATCCTCCTCCGCCTCAACTTGATGAAGTCCGCTCGCATATCCCTTTGAGAAACCGATGGAAAATGGCTGGCTCAAGTTGGACGAGTACCGAAGTACAGGCTCTTTCAAAGAGCGAGTACTTTGACACTCTTGGGCCATCAGTTCTTGCCTCTTCTTCCGTCGTTCATCTTGTGCCCTTCGACGTTTCTCATGTTCATCCCACCGTTTCTGCCTTTCCTGTTCTCGGGCCTCTTGGGGTCTCAGCTCAGCAGCTTGTAGAACCAGCAAGCGTTGGCGTGGCGCATTGCTCTTTTCTTTCCATGCAGCGTATCCCTCCTGAACCTCATTCAACTTCGCTCGGGCTTCTGCAAGACTTGCCCCTGCTTGCTCGCTGGACACCTTGCCTACCTCCAGATGTGCTACCAGCTCAGTCCACCGCGCGATCTCCTCTTGCCAGTGGAAGTCATCCTGCTGGTAGTGCTCCCAGAACTCCCCGAGGAGATCGGGTACCTCATATTCGTCATCGTCCAAGTCATCAGACTCATAGGGGTCGTCCTGGCAGCCCCACTCACCTTCATAATAGTCTGTTATTTCAGACTCATAGACATCAACATGGAGTGAATCAGCTCTGACTTTCTCCTCCCAGTGGCGAAATCGGGGGCTGTCTTCTGGCTCCCTGTTTCCACGGCGATATCCGACTTCATGGCCTACTTGACGACCATCTTGAAATGCCTCGATGGCTTGTTCCAATAAGGGACTACTGGCCAGAGACTGCTCGATTACTGAGCAGCAGGGTTTGCAGACTTCATAGAGAGAGAAGTCATCCTTTGCGATGATGAACTGTGGATGGAACTGCACCTTTCTGCAGTCCATACAAGCCACCTGATCACACTGGGCGCAGGTGAAGTGGCTACGTCCGAGCAACACTCGCCCAAACCAGCCACGCTCCTTGATGAGCTTCTTGCAGGCCACACACCTCATGTCCCCATACCATCACAAGATGGCGGGTAGATGTACCCACGCTTCGGGGAAATTCCAGAGGCGGAAGACCAAGCGTGTTTCAGGGGCTCCTGCTCCCGCCCTTGAAGGCGTTCGCTCCCCCCTCGCTCCCCAATGGGTACATTTTCGCCCTAAGTGCATGAAATTATTCATGTGTACGGCGGGTGATGGGAATCGAACCCACCAGACAGTGCCTCTCGACACGCCTCGACCGGTTTTGAAGACCGGGGCCACCACCAGGACGGCAACACCTGCCACCACCCGCGTAACCCCTCCCAGCCCACTCCGCCTCATGGTAAACGCAGCCATGCACTACACCCTCTACGGCATCCAACGCAGCGGCTCCTTCTCCATCGAGGCCGCCCTCGCCGAAGCCGGCCAGTCCGTCCAACTCATCGACATCGACATCTACAACGATCAGCAACACACCGACGACTACCGAGCCCTCAACCCCGTCGCCAAGCTCCCCACCCTCCGCCTCCCCGACGGCCAGCTCCTGACCGAATCCGCCGCCATCCTCCTCACCCTCGCCGATCGCCACCCCGGCCTGCTCCCCACCGGAACACCAGCCCACCCCGATCGCCCTCAAGCCCTCCGCTGGCTCCTCTTCCTCGCCACCGAGGTCTACGCCGCCATCGAGTGGGTCGACTACCCCGAGCGCCTCGCCCCCGACGCCCCCGACCCGCTCCGCCAGCGCCTCGTCGAGCGCCTCCGCCAGCGCTGGCTCCTCCTCGAAGCAGCCATCAGCGGCGATCCCTGGCTCCTCCCCTCCGGCTTCAGCGCCGTCGACATCTACATCGCCAACCTGAGCCGCTGGTCCCTCGGCCGCGAGTGGCGCGACGCCAACCTCCCCCGCGTCCAGCGCCTCACCCGCGCCGTCACCGCCCGCCCCGCCATCGCCCCCATCTGGGCCCGCCACTTCCCCGATCAAGTCGGTTAGACAGCCCAGCCGACTTGCAAAGTCACTACGGCGAACCGACCGTATCCCAGACTCGCGGCAGCCACCCAGCACAGGAGGACACTTGAAAGTCCCTGTCCACGCCAACGTGACCATCAAGAACCATGAAGGCGTGATGACCTTCGGCGCCGTCGACTGGGTCGAGGGACAGATCCTCCAGCTGAAGGCCGACGGCTACCTCCCGCAGGGCACCTCCTGCGAGCTCCGAATGGACCTCACCGGCACCAGCGAGACCGTCTACGCCGAAGCCCACGTCGTCTCCGTCGACAGCACCAGCGTAGAGCCCAGCGCCGTCGTCCGCCTCCGTCGGATGGGCGCCTCCGATCGCGAGAAGCTCCGCGACTGGGTCGAGGAGCGCTCCCAGACCAGCCAGCTCAGCGGTCCCCGCGACAATCGACGCACCCGCGACAGCCAGCGCACCCGCAACCCTCAGCGCGCCCACAGCACCCAGAGCAACCCCGGCCGCCACCTCGACTCCGTCAGCAACAGCGTGCTCCGAGACCGACGCGACGACAGCAGCACCGTCATCGGGCGCCGCAGCGGCCGCGAGTCCATCCGCGCGGCCCTCCGCCGCTCCGTCGCTGAGCGCAAACAGGCACAGACCGTCGCGCCCCCTGTGCCTTCTCCCTCGGCCGCCCCGCCCGCCGACCCCCACATCGAGATCGACAGCGAGTCCCGCGTCACCGTCACCTGGAGCACCAACGAGAAGCTGCTCGACGACATCAACACACAGCTCCGCAAGGGCCGCCTCGCCCTCCCCTTCACCCCCGGGAGCCCGCGCTTCCTCTTGAGAATGGTCCTCCCCGACAGCCAGATCTTCGCGCTGCCCGCGACCGCCCAGCCCGCCGACCGGGGCTGCGTCGCCCACTTCCGCATCGGCCTGCCCCTGAAGCAGAAGCTGCGCCGCGCCGCCGCGAGCTGACCCCAGAGTCGGCCTGAAGTGCCAGCCACAGCACCTGTGGACTTTGACACAGGCTTGTGTTTGATATGACACCAATACAGGGTGTGTGTCGTGACCCAATAATGGATAACAACATCCATTATTAGCGCCTCATCGGCCTCTGTCGCGACGCTTGGAATTCCTGGCCTGTTCCTTGCTTTGTGGCCTCATCCCACCCAAGGAACGCGCCATGACGGACCCCAAGAAGACCACACACATCCCCAACCCCGTGGATCCCGAGAGCCGTCGTGGCTTCTTGCGCGCGACCGCGGCCCTGATCGGAGGCGGCGCCATGGCGTGGAGCCTCGAGGGCTGCGATGACCCCGGCACGGGCGCCCAGACGCCCACGACCGCGGCCCCGGCCGCCCACAAGGAAGGCCTCTCCGCCCACGTCGCCCCCGGCGAGCTGGACGACTACTACGGCTTCTGGTCCGGCGGACAGTCCGGTGAGATCCGCGTCCTCGGCGTCCCGTCCATGCGCGAGCTCAAGCGCATCCCCGTCTTCAACTTCGACGCGGCCACCGGGTACGGACGCACCGACTGGTCCAAGGAGCTGCTCGGCGGGACCATCTCCGGCGACACCCACCACGTCCACCTCTCCTACACCGACGGCACCTACGACGGGCGCTACGTCTACGTGAACGACAAGGCCTCCGCCCGGCTGGCGCGGGTCGAGCTCAAGACCTTCGAGGTCGACGCCATCGTCAGCATCCCCAACAGCCAGGGCACCCACGGCATCTTCCCCCAGCGCCACAAGACGGGCCTGGTCCTCTGCAACTCCGAGTTCCGTATCCCCCAGCCCAACGACGGCCGGGACATGGACGACCCCAGCAAGTACTGCGGCATGCACACCGCCGTTGACGGCGAGACGATGAAGGTCGTCTGGCAGGTCATGGTCAACGGCAACATGGACCTCTGCGCCACGGACTACGAGGGCAATTACTCCTTCGCCACCTGCTACAACTCCGAGGGCGGCGTGACCCTCGAGCAGATGATGGGCGCCGACCAGGACTGGCTCTACGTCTTCAACCTGCCTGTCATCCAGGCCGCCGTCGACGCCGGCAAGACCATCACCATCGGCGACTTCGACAAGGTGATCGACGGACGCGGCGGCGACAACGAGTACGTCCAGCGCATCCCGGTGCCCAAGAGCCCCCACGGCGTGAACATCTCCCCCGACGGCAAGTACGCCATCTGCTCCGGCAAGCTGTCCCCGACCTGCTCGGTCGTCGACATCTCCAAGCTCGCGGACGTCTTCGCGGGCAAGATCAAGCCCCGCGACGCGGTGATCGCCGAGCCCGAGGTCGGCCTCGGTCCCCTCCACACGGCCTTCGACGGCAAGGGCAACGCCTACACCTCGATCTTCATCGACTCGGTCATGACCAAGTGGAACATCGACCTCGCCATCCGCCAGTTCAACGGCGAGGACGTCGACCCCATCCTCGAGAAGCTGGACGTCCACTACCAGGTGGGCCACACCAACGCCTCGATGTCCGAGACCAAGGAGGCCGACGGCAAGTGGCTGGTGGCGCTCTGCAAGTTCTCCAAGGACCGCTTCCTCCCGACCGGGCCCCTGCGCTCCGAGAACGACCAGCTCATCGACATGACCGCCGACAAGCTCCAGGTCGTGCACGATGGCACCGCCTACCCCGAGCCCCACGACGCCGTCATCGTCACCCGGGACAAGATCCACCCCGCGAAGGTTGATGACCGCACGAACCCGCAATACGCCCTCTACGAGAAGTGGGCCAAGGCGGACGGAGTCGACCTCAAGAAGGCCAACAAGGTCATCCGAAAGGGCAACAACGTCCGCGTCTACATGACCAGTCAGGCCCCCAACTACGGCATGACCGATATCCGCGTGAAGGCCGGTGACACGGTGCAGTTCATCTGCACCAACATCGACAACGTCGAGGATCTCTCGCACGGCTTCTGCCTGGTGAACCACGACTGCAACATGGTGGTCAACGCCAACGGGACCAACTCCATCACGGTCAAGATCCCGAACAAGGGCCTGTACTGGTACTACTGCCCGTGGTTCTGCCACGCGCTGCACCTTGAGATGCGCGGTCGTCTGATCGTGGAGTAGGACTGAATGTACCTGTATCTACTGCTGCTCCTAGTGAGCGCTGTGAGCGCGGTGAACACCGCGTTCGCCGGGAGCGGCAGCCAGCACATCACCGGCCGGGATGACACCCGCGCCGGCGGCTTGGACTGCGCGCAGGATCCCTGCGCCGCGGTGCTGCCGAACGCTGTGCGCTTCGAGCGCCTCGCTGAGAAACCCTACACAGCGGGCTACGACGCGGACGATGTGCTCGTCGGCTGGGTCGCGCTATCGAGCGAGATCACCGACATCAAGGGCTACAGCGGTAAGCCCATGATCACCCTGGTCGGCCTGGACACCGAAGGCCGCATCAGCGGCGCCAGGGTGGTCCACCACTCCGAGCCCATCCTCCTGGTCGGTATCCCAGAGCAGAAGCTCCACGACTTCGTGGACGCCCACGCGGGCGTGCCCGCGGACGGCAAGGTCGTCGTGGGCGGCGGTGAGAGCGACGAGTACTCCGTCGACATCATCTCCGGCGCGACCGTCACGGTCCTCGCCGAGAGCCGGACGATCATGGAGACCGCCCGCCCGGTCGCCGAGGATGTGGGCGTCATCAAGATCCAGGCCCAGGTGCCCGGCCACTTCATCGAGAGCGAGCCCTGGACCTGGGAGCAGCTGATGGATGAGGAGGCCATGGGCCGCCTCACGGTCAGCCACGACGAGATGGGCGTGCCCCCGGATCCCGAAGGCCGTCAGTTCGTCGACATCTACTTCGCCATCGCCGACGCCCCCCAGGTGGGCATCCCCCTCCTCGGGGAGGGCACCTGGCGCTGGGCCGCGGACACCCTGGAGGAGGGCGAGCACCTCTTCGTGATCTTCAACGCGGGCAGCTACTCCTACAAGGGCTCGGGCTTCGTGCGCGGCGGCATCTTCGACCGCTTCCAGGTCGAGCAGGGCCTGCGCACCCTGGTCTTCCGGGACATGGACTACACCAAGATGTCCAGCCCCCCCGCCGAGGGGTCGCCGGAGTTCTGGGAGGCCGGCCTCTTCATCGCCCGCGGCGGCCTGCTCGACCCCGGGGGGACCTATGAGTTCGCCTTCCTGGGCAGCAGCTACGCCCTGGAACGCGGCGCCTTCGAGCGCGACTTCAAGACCTTCTCCAGCGCCCACCGCACCCCGCGCTCGGTGTACGTGCTCGACGGCCCGGACCCCGAGTCCATGGTCTGGCGACAGGCCTGGGCCAAGGGCTGGCCCAAGGCGCTCCTCACCGGGGCCTACCTGACGCTGGTGTCGCTCCTCTTCGTGTTTCGGGGCCGGCTGACCGCCGATCTGGCGCGGCTGAAGACGATCCACACCACCTTCGCCTTCACCAGCTTCCTGCTGCTGGGCGTGGTGATGCACATCCAGCCCTCGGTCACCCAGGTGCTGACCTTCTTCGGCAGCCTCGGCGGCGACTGGGACTGGGGCCTGTTCCTGAGCGATCCGGTGCTCTTCGTCTCCTGGATCGGCCTCGCGATCACCACCGCGGTGTGGGGTCGGGGCATCTTCTGCGGCTGGATGTGCCCCTACGGCGCGCTGGGCGAGCTGCAGTACAAGCTGGGCCGCAAGCTGAAGCTGCCCGACTTTGAGCTGCCCGACCGCATCCACCTGAAGCTGCGCTACCTGCGCTACTTCATATTCGTCGGGCTGCTGGCCGCGTTCCTCTGGGACGCCGAGCTGGGCGAGCGCATGGCGGAGATCGAGCCCTTCAAGTCCACCTTCTTCGTGCCGCTGTGGACCCGGCACCCGGGCCTCATCGCCTGGTGGCTCGTCCTCTTCAGCGTGGGCTTCACCACCTACCGCCCCTTCTGCCGCTACCTCTGCCCGCTGGGCGCGGCGCTGGCGGTGCCGAGCAGCGTGCGGCTCTCCGGGCCCTACCGGCGGGACTTCTGCAGCAAGTGCAAGATCTGTACGCGCGGCTGTGAGCCCCGCGCCATCCGCCCGGACGGCACCATCGATCCCCGCGAGTGCCTGAACTGCTGGGAGTGCGAGGCCAACTACAACAGCGAGCAGATCTGCCCGCCGCTGGTGAAGATTCGGCGGGACCGGGAGCGGGCCGCAGCGGAGTCGAAGTGATCCGACCGCTCTTGCTGCTGGCTCTGGGCGTCGCGCTGGGCGCGCCCACCGGCACGGAGATCGTGGTCGGCGAGGATGTCCCGGACATCGCGAGCGCGCTGGCGCTGGCGGAGCCCGGGGACCGGGTCGTGCTGGGTCCCGGCGAGTGGCCCGGGCCCGTCATCATCGAGGAGGCCATCACCCTGAGCTCCGCGGGCGGCGTGCTGGTCGGCGGCGAGGGCACCACCCTCACCCTCCGGGCCCCCGGCGTGGTGCTGGACAGCCTCGTGCTGCGCGGCAGCGGCGACGACCTCCAGGGCCCCGACGCCTGCATCTATGTGGAGCCCTCGGCCGCGGGCGCGGTCATCACCAACAGCACGATCTCCGACTGCCTCTTCGGCATCTGGCTCCACGAGGTGCGGGGCGCGCAGATCCTCGACAACCACGTCACCGGCCGGCCGGACGTGATGGTCCACAGCAAGGGCAACGGCATCCACCTCTTCGACTCCGAGCAGCTCATCGTCCGGGGCAACACCGTGGTGGGCGCCCGGGACGGCATCTATGTCTCGGCGACCGAGGACAGCCTCATCTCCGAGAACGTGGTCTCCAACCAGCGCTTCGGCATCCACTACATGTTCTCGTACGACAACGTCATCGAGCACAACGTCGCCAACGACAACACCGTCGGCATCGCGCTCATGGAGAGCCTGCGGCTGGAGGTGCGCGGCAACGCAGCCTCCCGCAACCAGCGCCAGGGCATCCTCTTCCGCGACGTGCAGTACACTCAGATCGTCGACAACCGGGTCACGGAGAACGCCGAGGGCTTCTTCTTCTTCAGCAGCCTCGACAACGTCATCACCGGCAACACCTTCGCCCACAACCAGATCGGCGCGCGCATCTGGGCCGGCACCGAGCGCAATGAGGTCTATGACAACGCCTTCATCAGCAACCGCGAGCAGGTCTTCTATGTGTCCACCGAGGCCGATCAGATCTGGGGGGCCAACTACTGGTCGGACTACATGGGCTGGGACCAGGACGGCGACGGCCACGGGGACCGTCCGTACCGCAACGACGCCTTGATGGCGCAGCTGCTCCACAAGTATCCGGCGGCGGTGCTGCTCCTGAACAGCCCCTGCCTGGAGCTGCTCCGTATGCTCCAGCTGCGCCTCCCCACGCTCCGAGTGCCCACCATCATCGACAACAGCCCGCTCCTCGCTCCCGTGGCCCGCGCCGCCGAGGAGACCCCGTGAAGCTCAACGTCGATGACATCGCGGTCCGCTTCGGCCCGGTGCGCGCGCTGGGCGGCGTGTCCATGGCGCTGGACGCCGGCCAGGTGACGGTGATGGCGGGGCCCAACGGCTCCGGCAAGTCCACCCTGATGAGCGTGCTGCTGGGCCTCATCCGCCCTGACGAGGGGCAGGTCACCGCCGACGGGCGGCTCGTCTGCGACCGCTCGCGGCTCTCGACGAGCTGGTTCCGCGAGCGCATCGGCTACCTGCCCGAGGCGCCGGCCTTCTCCGAGACTCTGAGCGGCCGACAGATCATGCGCTTCTTCGCCTCCGCGCGAGGCCTCCCCCGGGCGCGCATCGAGGTCGTCATCGAGCGCGTCGGGTTGGCCCACGCCGCCGCCCGTCCGGTGCGCGGATACAGCCGCGGCATGCGACAGCGCCTCGCCCTGGGGTGTGCGATTTTACACACCCCCGAAGTGCTGATCCTGGACGAGCCCACGGGCGGCCTGGATCAGCAGGGCCTCGCGGTCCTCTGGGAGATCCTCGACGAGTGGCGCAAGGCCGGGCGGACCGTGCTGATGTCCTCCCATGAGCTGGCGCTGGTCGAGCGCCGCGCGGACCGGGTGGTGGTGATGGTGGACGGCAAGGTCATCGCGGCCGGCACCCCTGACGAGCTGCGCAGCCAGTCGGGCCTGAAGCCGGAGGTCCGCATCGGCCCCGGGCTGGACGAAATCTACGAAGAGCTGGTCGGAGGTGTGTCATGGGACGTGTCGCCCGCGCACTGATCATCCACGAGCTGCTCGAGCGCGCTCGCGATCGCTGGGTCATCGTGACGACGCTGCTGTTCGCGCTGCTGGCGACGGGCATCGCGGCGTACGGCCGATCCGCCGGCGACGCCGCGGCGGTGGTCACCGCCCCCAGCCTGGTGACGCTGAACGCCTTCCTGGTGCCGCTGGTGGCGCTGATCCTGGGCCACGACGCGATCGTCGGCGAGCGGGAGCGGCACACGCTGGGGCTCCTGGTGTCGCTGCCGGTCTCCCGCTGGGAGATCCTGGTCGCCAAGTTCGTCGGCCGGGGCCTCGCGCTCTGCGTGGCCATCTGCGTGGGCTTCGGCGCGGCGGCGGTGTGGCTCTCCCCCGCCCAGCGGCCGGTGGTGCTCTCGCTGCTCGGGCCCTCCATCCTCCTGGGGGCGAGCTTCCTGTCGCTGGGCGTGCTGCTGTCGTCGGCCTCCCGAAAGGTCGCCACGGCGGCGAGCCTCGCGGTGGTCTCCTGGTTCCTGCTGATCCTGTTCTACGACCTGGCGCTGCTGACCGCGATGGTCGCCACCGACGGCGCCCTCTCTCAGGACACCGTGGCCTGGCTCGTCACCCTGAACCCGGCGGGCCTCTACCGCACCAGCCTGATGAACCAGCTCGTGGGTGTCGACGCGCTGAAGGAGCTGGGCCTCGTCGTCTCCATGCCCGGCAGCCGAGCCCGGGCGATGGTCTGGTTCGCCTGGATCGCCCTCCCCCTCGTCGCCGGGGCAGGCCTGCTCTCCCGCCGACACGCGGTGACGGCATGATCGGGGCGCTGCTGCTGGCGCTCGCCTGCACGGGCGGAGCCAGCGACGCCGAGGCAGTGAACACCGCCGCCGCCCCACACACCACCGCCCAGTGCGACGTCTGCGCCATGACTGTCGCCGAGCAGCCCGCCCCCCGGGGGCAGGTCGTCTACCGGGACGGCGCCCGCGCCCACTTCTGCAGCCTCGGCGAGCTGCGGGCCGCGCTGCAGGCCCCCTCCCCGCACGGCAACGCCGTCGCCACCTACGTCGAGGCCCTCCCCGACGGCTTCGATCCGGCAGCCAACGCCACCGCGCCGCTGCCATGGATCCCCGCCGAGGACGCCTGGTACGTCTTTGGCACCGAGCGGCCACTTGTTATGGGGCTCCCCGTCCTGAGCTTCGCCGACGAAGCCGCTGCCCGCGAGAGCGCCAGGCAGCTGGGCCAGGAGCCGGTCTCCTGGCCTGCCGTCCGAGAGACCCCCTTCAATCAGACCCCATGACCTCGGAGTCATCCATGCGCACCGCGCCCCTCTTCCTCCTCCTCCTCGCCGCCTGCGGTGGCGAGCCCGCGACCACCACCGAGGCCCCCGCCACCGAGGCCGCCGCCGAGGTGCCCCCGGCCAAGGCTGAGGCCAAGCCCGAGGCCAAGACTGAGGCCAAGTCCAAGTCCAAGTCCGGCAGCAAGGGCAAGACCGAAGCCGCGGGCGCCGCCACCGCTGGCGACGCCACCGCCGGCGAGGTTGTCTACAACCAGTACTGCGTCGCCTGCCACCAGGCGGACGGCACCGGCATGAACGGCATGCTCGCTGGCAACTTCGTGGCCGACAAGGATCGCCTGGCCAAGTCCGACGAGGAGCTGATCGCCTCCATCCGGGACGGCGTCACCGGCAAGATCGGCACCATGCCGCCCTGGGGAGCCACCCTCTCCGAGCAGGACATGGCCAACGTGCTCGCCTATATCCGAGCCACCTTCGGCGGCGAGTGAGCTGAAGCGGCCCGCTCAGGGCACGAGGCCCGCGCGCAGCAGGCCTCGCAGATCCGGCTGCGGCCCGATGTGGCGGCTGTCAGTCGGAGCCTGCGGGGTGCCGGTGGTGATCATCAGCGCCCGCAGATCCTCCGGAGCGAAGGGCTGTCCGTGGACGGCGATGGCGACGGACTGAGCGATGGCCGCCACCCCGGCGACCATCGGCGAGGCCCCTGAGGTGCCGCCAAAGTAGGACGTGTACGCCTGCCTGGAGTCGCTGTCCGGGAAGTACAGATCCGGGCTGAACTCCCAGGTGGTCGCCGTCACGATGTTGTCGTACCAGCCCTGGACGTCGACGCGGCTCCCGTAGCTGCTGCCGGTGCCGCTGCTGTAGTAGGAGCGCGGGGTCAGGCCCGATGAGGGGCTCGCCCCGCCGCCCACCATGATGGCGCCGGAGTCCCGCACGCTGCGGTCGAACCAGCCGCCATAGACCGGCGAGTCCAGATCGGCGCCGCCGTTGGCGCCGGGCTCCACCACGACGATGCCCTTGGCGACCGCCAGCGCGATGGCGTCGAAGGTGGCGGCGTCCGCGCTCACGGGCAGGAGCACGCCGTCGCGCTGGACCTGCTGCTCGATGAGCAGCACGTCGCCGGCCTCCAGGAGCGCCGTCGCCGCGTCCACCGCCGCGGCGATGGAGTAGGTCAGCCGATCGACGTAGGGGAAGATGACCAGCGGCTCGGCGGCCGGAGCGATCCCGGTGACGCCGTAGCCGTCGTCGCCGGCGACCAGCTCGCCGAGCACCGCGTTGCCGTGGAAGGCGTAGGCGCCGACGTCGTAGCCCCAGGTGGTGATATCGACGGTCGCGGAGAGATCCTCGTGCTCGGGATCCCAGCTGTACTCGAGGTCCGCGATGGCCACGTTGGCGCCGTCGCCGCCGGGCCAGTTCGCGGCCTCCTGGATGCCGAAGCCGCCCGGCGCCGGGCCCAGGTAGCCCTGCTGAGGCTCGAAGTCGGGGGTCACCGGATCCAGATCCACCGGCGGGGGCGCCGGGGCAAAGGCGAGGTAGGCGATCTCCACGTCCGCGCGGGCGTTCAGGCGATCGCAGAGCCCCTCGGCGCCCGATGGGTCGGATGGGGATGAGGCTGGCTCGGATGGCCCCGAGGCGTCAGGCGGGAGAGACACCCGGTAGTAGCGCGTGAGGTCCGCGAGGCGGCGCTCCGGATCGAAGGCCGCGCGATCCGCACGTATAGCGGCGGGCGCCCGGGGAAAGAGGGGGGTCACCACCGCCCCCGGGACAGCGGGCAGCGCGGCGGGCGCAACGGGCGCAACGGGCGCAACGTCCGGCTCGGCCATCTTGACGATGACGATCTGGCGCTCCAGCCCAGCGACCCACGCGGTCTCCGCGGGCTTCGTCGGGGGGGCGCGGTGGGGGGCCGCCAGGAGCGGCTGGAGGAGGGCGAGGGCGATCAGGCTCATGGAGGGAAAGCTATCACCCCGGACGAGGGGGCTGAGCGGCCTCCGGCGTCCCGAATCAGTTCATGTGCCAGCGGCCGCCGCCCCAGCGCATACGCGTGGGCCCGTCCACCGGATCGTCCGAGGGGTTCAGGGCGTCGCCGGGGAACAGCGTCACCACGCCGTCCGGTGTCTTGCCGAGGATGGGCATCACGCAGGGCGTGCGGCGCGCGGGGGCCGCCGCCAGCACCTCGGCGGTCGTGGCGTAGCTCGCGATCTCCCGCAGCGTGATGTAGGTCGGCGGCGCCAGGAACATCGCGCCAGCGTCCGACTTCGCCACCGCGTCCGCCGGGCGGATCCACTCGGAGTCCACCGTCTCCTGGCCGCAGTGCCGCGCCTGATCCTCACCGTCCACCGCGGCCATGAAGAAGCGGGTGTCGTAGCGCTTGCGCTCCGCCGTGGGTGTGATCCACCAGGCCCAGTACGCGAGGTCGTCCGCCTCCACCACCCAGCCGTGGGTCGCGGCGGCCTGGCCGAAGATCAGCTCCCGGCGCTGCAGGGCCGCGCGGGCAGCCGCGTCGGGCTCGCCCCGGGCCAGCAGGATCCCCGCCTCCTCGAAGGTCTCCCGGACCGCCGCCACCTGAAAGGCCGCCGCGCCCTCGACCCTCATCCGCGCGCGATCCGCCGCGCCGCCGATCACCGGCACGTCCGCGTCCTCCAGATCCACCCGCCCGCCGGGGAAGACGTGGGCGTCCGGGAAGAAGCCCGCCTTGCCCGATCGCTTGAGGAGGAAGGTCTCGATGCCTGAGGGGCCGTCCCGCAGCACCGCCACGGTAGCGGCGGGGCGGGGCTCGGAGGGGGCGTCGGGCTCAGGCAGGATCGTGATGTTCATGGCCACTGGGTAACGGGCTCTGATTTCTCTTTCACCCGACGTACAGCCGTCGCATGGGGAGACCCTACGGGATATTCTAAGGCTTCTATTGACGCGTCCACAGAGTCCCGGGGCCCATATGCTGCTCGCTATCCTCTTCTCCTCCCCTCTCTTCGCGGCGAGCTGGCCCGCCGAGGCCGACTGGCAGCTCCTCACGCAGGACGGACTGCCCATGGAGGATCCCGAGGGCGATCACTACCGCACGAGCGAGCCCGCCGAAGACAACAGCATCGACGTGGTGGGCGACGCCGACGATCCCCTCGCCTTCTGGTACGCCGACGGCAGCGATCTGCACTTTCGGATGCGCATCACCGAGACCCCCTGCGTCACCTCGGGCTGCGGCACCCTCGTCGGCGCCAGCTGGACCTTCGCCCTGAACACCGACAGCGACCTGGAGGACATCGAGCACGCCATCCAGTTCAGCGACCTGGGCGTCAACCTGCTGGACAACACCCTGGCTGAGAGCGGCCCCGACGGCACGATGACCCGGGTGACCAACACCGCGGACGCGGACTTCAACCTCGTCGAGGGCAGCGTCGACTTCGGCACCAAGGCCGACTGGTACATCGACGTCGCGGTGGATCGGGCGGATCTGGAGACCTGGTTCGGCATCGACGGCTTCACCGAGCTCAGGGTCGCCATCCTCACCGCCGACACCTTCGACGCCCTGACCCACGACCGGGACATGGGCGCCCACGACGACATCACCAGCCTGGGCGACATGCCGGACGGCTGGTCCGACCCCATCACCATCGACGGCGACGGCGACGGCCTGACGGACCCCGAGGAGGCTCTGCTGGGCACCGATCCCGACGACGGTGACACGGACGATGACGGCCTGAGCGACGGCGAAGAGGTCGCCTTCGGCACCGATCCTCTCGAGTGCGACAGCGACTTCGACGGCCTGCCCGACGGCCTGGAGCTGGGCGTCACCAAGCCCGCCGCCGACACCGACGGCGCCTGCTTCATCGCCGACACCGACCCCACCACCACCACGGACCCCACCGAGGCGGACACGGACGGCGGCGGCGTCTGGGACGGCGACGAGGACTGGGACACCGACGGCGCGGTCGACACCTGGGAGATCGACCCGGAGGTGGGCGCGGACGACGTGGACACCGACGGCGACGGCATCTGGGACGCGCTGGAGGAGCTCTGCGATCTCGACGGTGGCAACGTCGACGACCTGGACTCGGACGGCGACAACATCCCGGACAGCCGTGAGGGCCTCTCGGACATCGACGGCGACGGCTGGGCCAGCTTCTGTGACGAGGACGCCGACGGCGACGGCCTGACCGACGACGTCGAGGACGAGTACGAGGGCGGCCCCGACGTCGACGGCGACGGCATCCCCAACTACCAGGACGAGGACTCGGACGGCGACGGCAAGCCGGACGCCGACGAGCTGCTGTACGACGACGACGAGGACGACATCCCCAACGCCTACGACGAGGACGACACGGACGGCCCGGGCGGGGACATCGACGAGGACGGGGTGAGCAACGCCGACGAGGAGGAGTGCGGCTCCGACCCGGAGGACGCGGACAGCGACGGCGACGGCATCCCCGACGGCGAGGAGGACTGCGTCGAGGACGAGGACTGCGACGGCATCCCCGACCGGCTGGACCCCGACGACACCGACGGGCCCTGCTCGGATCCGCCGGGTGACGGCGGCGGCGACGACGGCAACCTCCAGGACACGGGCACCTTCCCCACCCCGACCTTCGGGGGCGGGCACTTCACCGGCGGCGGCTGCTCCTTCGCTCCCCCCGGCGGGGCCGGCTTCCCCATGATGCTCCCGGGCCTCTTCGCCTTCCTCGGCCTGCTCCGGCGGCGGCGCAGCGCGCTCCTGGCGCTCCCCGCCGCGGCGCTGCTCGCCCCCGGCGCGGCCCAGGCTCAGGAGGCCGCCCAGTCCCTGAACGCCCAGAACTTCGTGCCCGCCCTCGACGGCCAGCGCTTCCTCGCCCTGGACGACACCCGGGTGGTGCCGGGCTTCGGCCTCGGCGGCGGCGTGATCTTCAACTACGCCAACGATCCCTTCGTCTACCGCTACGACGACGAGAGCGTCGCCGAGTACCCCATCCTGGAGACCGTGGGCACCGCCGACGCCGTGCTCTTCGCCAACATGCCGGAGAAGATCCCGGTGCGCCTGGGCGCGGTGCTGCCCCTGCACCTCGTCTCCAGCGGCTACCGGGTCGACGGCGCTCGGCTGCTGGGCGACATGCGGTTCAAGGCCGCCGTGGAGATCATCGAGCGCGGTGACCAGGGCTTCGGCCTCGGCGTGGACGGCCAGATGACCGTTCCCACCGGCAACGAGGAGACCTGGCTCGGCGACGCCAAGGCCACCTTCGGCGGCGGCGCGACCGCCTCCATCGCGGCGGGCCCCGCCGTGGCGCTCGCCCGGATGGGCTTCGAGACCAACAGCGGGCAGATCCTGGACGACGTGGTCTGGGGCAACCGGCTCAACTGGGGGGTGGGCGGCAGCTTCGCCCTGGCCGAGGAGCTCTTCCTCTCAGCCGAGGTGCTGGGTGACCACATCCTCGCCTCCGCCGACGCGCCCGGCTCCAGCCCCGTCGAGGCGGTCGCGGCGCTGCACCTGCTGCCCTGGGAGTCCCTCGTGGTCCACGCTGGCGGCGGCATGGGCCTCTCCAGCGGCATCGGCGCTCCGGACTGGCGCGTCATCGGTGGGGTCACCTGGAACCCGGGCGCCGACGGCCTCAGCATCACCGGGCCCGACCGGGACGGCGACGGGGTGATCGACAGCGAGGATCTCTGCCCGGACCAGCCCGAGGACCGCAACGGGGTCAACGACGACGACGGCTGCCCCGACGGCGGCCTCACCCCCACCCACATCGAGGTGCTCGACGCTCAGGGCCGCCGCATCGCGCCGGTGACCCTGGAGATCACCGCCGGGCCCGAGACCGGCTCGTGGGTGCTGAACGAGGGTGAGCTGATGCGCTCGCTGACGCCGGGCGACTACACCCTGATGGTCGTGGCCGACGGCTACGGAGCGGTCACCCCCACGGTGACCGTGCCCGAGGAGAACGAGCACGAGCAGGTCATCCGCCTGCAGGCCGTGGGTGAGTTCACCGTGCGGGTCATCGACGGCGACGGCGCGCCCATCGAGGGCGCCCGGGTGGTGATGCTCGGCGAAGACGGCCGCGAGCCCTTCGTGGGTGAGCCCGACGGCTCCGTGTCCATCAGCCTGCCCGAGGGTGAGTACCGGGTGATGGTCACCGCCGAGGGCTACCGGCCCCGCCGGGAGACGGTCACCATCGCCGGCCGGGAGCGCCGCAGCGTGGAGCTCGTGCTGCCGCCGTCCAAGGCGCAGATCGCCGACGGCCAGATCCGCTTCGAGGGCAAGATCTACTTCGAGACCGCCGAGGCCCAGATCAAGCAGGAGTCCTTCAACCTGCTCGACGAGATCGCCGAGGTCATGCTGGCCAACCCCGAGATCAAGAAGATCCGCATCGAGGGCCACACGGACTCCAAGGGCAGCGACGAGTACAACAAGAAGCTGTCTCAGCGCCGGGCCAACGCGGTGATGTCCTACCTGATCGAGGCCGGCGTCGAGGCCGAGCGCATGACGGCGGCGGGCAAGGGCGAGTCCGAGCGGCTGGTCAAGCCGGACGACAACGACGACAAGCGCGCCCGAAACCGTAGGGTGGAGTTCGACATTGTCGATATGGACTGACGACGGACCTGCCGGGAGCCGGCGATAACTCGAGGTCCGGGCGGCCCCAGGAAATCTTAATCTTTTCCTAAACCGCCCGGATCTCAGTCCGATGCGTACTCCGCAGGAGTCCTATCGTGTCGCGGTTGCACTGGAAGAAGATCGTCCCCGAGTCAGATGAGGACGAGGCGTCCATCGAGCCCCCCAAGGGCGAGGTCGCCTTCGACGCGCCATCGACGGAGCAGACCGCGATCCTGTCGATCCGTCCCTACCGCTCAGGCGGGATCCAGGGCATGCCGACCCTGCGCGTCGTCGCCGGGCCCGAGCTCCTCCGCTACCTGCCCTTCCTCCCCGGAGACGAGGTGCTCGTCGGCCGCGAGGAGCCCTGCGACATGATCCTGGGGGACGCCTCGGTGAGCCGTCGCCACGCGCGGGTGGTCAGCGATGAGCGGGGGAGCATCTTCGTCGAGGATCTGGGCTCGACCAACGGCACCCGCATCAACGGCGTCGCGATCACCCGAGAGGAGCTGAAGCCCGGTGATCAGCTCGAGCTGGGCACGGTGGCCCTGCGCCTCGATCACATGAGCAGCGACGAGATGGCCCACCTGGAGCGCATCCAGGCCCAGCTTCACGCCGCCGGCCGCGACCCGCTCACCGGGCTGAAGACCCGGGCCTGGATCGAGGACGAGCTGCCCGCGGTGGCCGAGCGCTACCAGGCCTCGCGCATGCCCTTCTCCATCGTGTTCATCGATCTGGACCACTTCAAGGGCATCAACGACACCTTCGGCCACGCCGTGGGCGACGAGGTGCTGCGCACCGCCGGGCGGCTGATGATGCTGAACGTCCGGGACTCGGACGTGTGCGTGCGCTACGGCGGCGAGGAGCTGCTGGTCTTCCTGCCGGGCTCACACCGGGACCGGGCGGCGGAGATCGCCGAGCGCATCCGCTCCTCGCTGGAGGAGCACGACTGGTCCCGCACGGTCGCCAACCTCTCCGTCACCGCCTCCTTCGGCGTCGCCGAGCTCGAAGGGTACGAGTCCGTGGCGGCCTGGATGGAGCGCGCAGACAAGGCGCTCTACGCCGCCAAGTCCGGCGGCCGCAACCGGGTGCGCCTCTCCGCTTAGGTGCCTCGTGGATGTGGCGTCTTCAGACATCCGCTGACTCAGCAGGGCCGTTAAGCTCTTCGGAGAGGAGACTTCTCGATCCAACTGCCGTCCGCCATCGACATCCGCAAGCTCTCCTACCTGGGACTGGGAGCCGCGCTGCTGCTCCTGAGCGGCTTCGGCTTCATGCAGGCGCGCATGCTCCAGAAGGACATGGAGGAGACCGAGCGGCGGCGCCTGGAGCGGCACCTGCAGCAGGTCGCCCGCAACCTGGATCTGGCGGTCGCCGATCAGGTGCGGGGCTGGCTGCTTGAGCTGGGACGCGACGACGAGCTGCGTGTGCGCGAGCAGCTCCACCGCCAGCAGGTCGCCTGGTTCGACGCCTTCTACCTCTGGGAGCCCGGGGCCCGGGGCCCGGAGTTCCTCTTCCCGCCGCAGCCGCTGGTGGAGAACGAGCAGACCATCATGAGCGCCCCGTGCATGGTCCCCTACAAGCTGCCCCTGATGAACCCCTACGTCGTCGCGAGCCTGCTCCAGAGCTGCCGCAATGACCGCGACCCCATGGTGCGCCTCTTCGCCGCGACCCGCAGCGCGGAGATTCTGCTGGGCCTCGACAAGCCCGAGAACGCCTGGTCCGCGCTGCGGAGCGCCAACGTCAGCTTCTCGACGCCGCTCGACAAGGCCAGCGACCGGGGCCTGCCCCCCGAGCGGCTGCTGCAGTTCCGCCTGCAGGTCGCCGACACCCTGACCCGCCTGGGCCGCCCGGATCAGGCCCGGGACGTGCTCCTCGCGCTGACCGCCGACATCGGCAGCCAGGACGGGCCGGTGCTGGAGGAGGTCCTCCCGGCGCTGGAGTGGGAGATCGTGCCCCGGCTGCGGCAGATGGAGGCCGATCAGGAGGCCATGGAGACCGACGCGCTGATCGGCCGCGCCGAGCGGCGGCTGGCCGCCTGGCGGGAGATCCGCGAGGCCCTGGCCCCGCGCGGCGAGCCCCCCGAGTACGGCGAGGAGCCGGGGCTCGTGTACGACGTCTACGGCGACCCGCCCTTCCTGCTGCTGTACTCCAAGCTGGACGTCGGCGAGCAGGTGGGCGCCATCCAGCTCGAGCAGAACGCGCTGCTCGACGAGCTGCTCACCCAGGCCGGCGAGGACCGGCAGCACCTCGTGGTGCGGAACGCCGACGGCGTGGTGATCGCCGGCGAGGGCAGCTCCCCCGTGCTGGTCGAGGTGCCCTTCCAGACCCTGGGTCACCTCCGCCTGGGCTACCGGACCTCCATCCTGGGTGAGACCACCCAGAACATCCAGTCCCGGGCCTTCTGGCCCCTCGTCCCGCCGGTGCTGGGCTTCATGATCGGCGCGCTGGCGCTGCTCGCGCGGCTCTCGGGCGACCGCCGGGAGCAGGAGCTCATCGATCGCCAGCGGGAGTTCACCGCCCGGGTGACCCACGAGCTGAAGACGCCGCTGACCGGGATCCGGCTGATGGCGGAGAACCTGGAGATGGGGATGTGCGACGACCCCGTCCTCACCAAGGAGTTCTCCCGCCGCATCCTCGACGAGTCGGACCGGCTCACCGAGCGGGTCAATCAGATCCTGGAGATGGGCCGGGCCCGCGATCCGGGCCGCCCCGAGCTGGTCGAGCTGTATGACCTGCTGGAGGAGCTGGCCGACGAGTGGGAGCCGCGCATGGAGGACGCCGGGGTGATCCTGGAGCGGGATCTGCAGCCGGTCACTCTGGAGGCGGATCCCCTGCTCCTGCGGGACGCGCTGGCCTGCCTGCTGGACAACGCCCTGAAGTACCGGGACGAGGAGCACGAGGACAGCGGCGTCTGGCTGAGCTGCGGCCGCGAGGGCAACAAGGCGGTCGTGGTGGTCGCGGACAACGGGATCGGGATCCCGCCGGAGAAGCGGCAGGTGATCTTTGAGCGCTTCGCGCGGGTCGAGGGGCCCAATCGAGGCAAAGCCGGCGGCCACGGGCTGGGGCTGGCGTTCGTCGCCGAGGCGGTGAAGAACCACCGCGGACGGGTCGAGGCGAAGGACGGGGTCGACGGCGGGATTCGCTTCGTCGTCAAGATCCCGATATCGAAGTGGACAACGCGGCTTGAAGAGCTGTGGCAGCGGCTGATTTCGCGGAGGCTGACAGATGGAGCAGAAAGATCGGATCATCGTCATCGAGGACGAGGAGACCATCGCCCTGGGGCTGGTGAGCGCGCTGCGAAACGCGGGCTATGACGTAGAGCACCACGACACCGGCGAGTCCGGCTTGGAGGCCATCCTGGCCGCCCCGCCGTCGCTGGTGTTGCTGGACCTGATGCTGCCTGGCATCGACGGTCTGGAGGTGCTCAAGCGCGCTAAGGCCGTGCACGCCGACCTGCAGGTGATCATCCTCTCGGCCAAGTCCGAGGAGCTGGATAAAATCCTGGGGCTCGAATTGGGCGCGGACGACTACGTCACCAAGCCGCCGAGCCTGCGGGAGCTGCTGGCGCGGGTGAAGGCGCGGCTTCGCGGTCGCTCTCACACCGCCGATGCTAGCGGCGGCGGGGAGAGCGAGGAGATGACGGCGTTCAACTTCGGCGATGTCGAGGTGGATCTGCGGCGGCGGGTGCTGACCCGCAGCGGTGAGCAGATGCGCCTGACGACGCACGAGGCCGGCGTGCTCTCCTACCTGATTCAGCATCGGGGGGAGTCGGTGAGCCGCGAGGAGCTGTTGGAGCATGTGTGGGGGTACTCGCCGAAGATGGCGACCCGCACGGTGGACAATCAGATCCTGAAGCTGCGAAAGAAGATCGAGGATGTGCCGAGCGATCCCAGGCATATCCTGACGGTGCACGGCACCGGCTATCGCTTCGAGCCCTAGTCACCCCACCACCACCCCCGCCCTTCTCTGAAGGACGGGAGAGGTGGGTGAGACGAGCGCAGCGAGAGAGCGGCTCCGAGCGGCTTGCACGCGCCCGCAGCGCCCCTGAGTCCCCACCTTTCACCCAAACGCGCCGTATGGCGCGCCAACTGCGAAGGCGTACCGGGAACGTGACGTCCCAGCGCCTCACGCCAGAGGGTCCAGCGAAGACAGGCGGGAATACGGTGTCCGCAGGACGCCCCCGCCAGGAGCTGCGACCTTGGCGGGTTCTGGAAAATCTCTACCGCAGTGCGGTGTGATCTGCCCTGAAGGCTAGCGTCCGTCGAGAGGCCACATCGCCTCACCGAACCTCCAGATTATCCAGGTTCCGACCAATGGATGCCAACCCAAGTGGGCTTGCCAGACGACCCGAGAGTCACTGCACAGGGGGCCTCCAGACCGGGTGGCAAGGCGACGACGAGGAGCTTGCGACGAGGAGACTTGCCTGAGAGGGGAAGCGCAGGTTCCCCTCTGGAGACAACGCTGGTTGGCAGCCGCGAATCCGTCAAAGTGGCCGAAAGCCCGCAGTAACGACCACGATCCATGCGGTAGCCGCACAACCACTGATTTTCACGATCCATGCGGCAGCCCGAACCCACCCGAACCCACTCGAACCCACCCCAGTCGGGGCGGGTTCAGCCGGGCCCGACTCACCGGGGCTCACCCCTGGGCGAAAGGCTCGTGCCTTCGGGGCCGCTCATCTCCGCAGGGTTGTTGTGGGACAGGACGGGGCTGCCGCATGGATCGTGACAGTCAGCGGTTGTGCGGCTGCCGCATGGATCGTGGTCGTTACTGCGGGTCTTCAACCACTTTGACGGATTCGCGGCTTCCAACCAGCGTTGCTTGCTGTGGGGAACCTGCGCTTCCCCCCCATTTCAAGTCTCCTCGTTCCTCGTCGTCGAAATTCCCCCCCTGTGCAGCTATAGGCTCGGACAA
>Ga0316204_10004581_pt1 | contig 24535 bp, 23 predicted proteins | sample 6monrhotite_MG_2_FD_205661 | JGI IMG/M metagenome (GOLD analysis project Ga0316204, IMG submission 205661) | Microbial mat bacterial communities from mineral coupon in-situ incubated in ocean water Damariscotta River, Maine, United States -... | ecosystem: Environmental > Aquatic > Marine >... | reverse complement strand
CGCCTCCTCCCCATTGCCTGTTCAAGCACCCCCTGTTTCTTATAAACCGGTTTCCCAAGTTGATAAACCAGTCACAGCGCTCAAGCCTTTTGTGGCAACTTATATGATTACGGCAATGGGGCTCGAGGGTATTAATGTCACCAATTCATTAAGTCTGGACAAAGCCCGCGGTGAACGCCAGGAATACCATTTCAAATCCTATTCTATGCCCATAGGTTTACTGGCTTTTAAAAAAGATGAAACTCGCGATGAACAAAGTGAAGGTCAGGTACTGGCTGGAAAACTGCAACCTGAGCGCTATAGCTTTTTACAATTGCGCGACAATGAAACGCACCGAAATGTGGAAATCATATTCGACTGGCACAGAAAAGAAGCCACCAATCACCACAAACACAAAAATAGTAAATGGAGTATGTCTGTGCCCTTGCATGCGACAGACAAGCTGTCTTACCAACTTTCCCTGATGCTGAAATTGGCCAATAATCCGGAAAAACACTTTAGCCTCGATGTTGCCGATGGCGGGCGCATCAAAACTTATGATTTTGAAATTCTCGGTGAGGAACGGGTTTATACCTCGCTAGGCAGTTACAAAACCATCAAAATCCATCATCAGCGCTATCACAAAGATAAAAATATCACCCTGTGGTGCGCCCCTGAACTCCATTATCTACCGGTAAAAATTATCCAGGAAGAAAGTGGCAAGCCCGATTTCATTTCCACCCTTATTTCCTATCAGGAGGGTATGACCGGGAACTAAAAAACAACAAAAATAACACTGATGGAACCTGTATTGTCATAAAAACATTGTTTTAACGGGAATAATTTCAAAAAATGAATGTCTTCCTTTTTTTTCAACCAATGGAATAATATACTCTTTTACTTGGTCTACTATAATAACTACATAATATACAGAGGAAAAGACATGTCACATTTTAACCATCAAATACGCAGTTTATTAGTTTTCTCAATTATAGCCTTGCTGGCTATGGGGAGTTTTTCTGCGGCTTTTGCTGAGAACGACAAGCATCATAAGCTGGTCATCCAGGTGAGCACTAATGATCCACTGACACAAAAAATTGCCTTAAATAATGCCGTCAACTTGCAAAAGCATTACGGCATGGACAACGTTGATATAGAAATTGTTGCCTATGGCCCTGGACTGGGTTTAATGACGAAAAAAAGCAAGGAAGCAGGACGAGTCAAAAGTCTTGCCATGCAAAATATAACCTTCAGTGCCTGTGGCAATACCATGACAAAAGTCGAGAAGAAAACAGGTAAGAAACCAGTCTTGACTGAAGGCGTGGGTATGGTACAGGCCGGTGTCGTCAGAATTCTGGAGTTACAGGAAGAAGGTTACGCTTATCTCAGACCTTAAAATCTTGATTCTTATGTTCTTGGGGTAACCACACCGGTTTGCCCCTGATATTTGCCAGCCCGATCTTTATAGGAAATATCACAGATTTCATCGGATTCAAAAAAGAGCATTTGCGCCACACCTTCATTGGCATAGATTTTGGCCGGCAAAGGTGTGGTGTTAGAAAATTCCAGCGTCACATGCCCTTCCCACTCAGGCTCCAGGGGGGTTACGTTGACAATGATCCCGCAACGGGCATAGGTCGACTTACCAAGACAAACAGTGAGCACTTTTCTGGGGATGCGAAAATATTCCACAGTTCTTGCCAGGGCAAATGAGTTGGGGGGAATAATACAGACATCCGATTCAACATCCACAAAACTGTTATCATCGAAATCTTTAGGGTCAACAATGGCCGAATTAATATTGGTAAAAATCTTGAATTCCCTTGAGCAACGTACGTCATAACCATAACTGGAGGTACCGTAAGAAACAATTCTTTGCCCATTAGCTTCTTTAACCTGGTTATATTCAAAGGGTTCAATCATCCCCTCATTTTCTGCCATGGAACGGATCCAGTGATCTGATTTAATGCTCATATAAATAACTTACTCGATTTGTAATTATCCGTGGATATCATTTATTTTAAAATTAATCGCTTATTATCCATTTGCAGAAAAATAAAAACAAGTCTGAATCAAAGTCCAGTAACCGTGTCTATTAAGCAATCTATATTTATGTCTGATAAACACCTATTGCTGGTAGAATTGTAATGGCAAATCAAAAATTAATAGCCTGATTTTAATCGGTTTACATCTCTTTGTAATTCACCGGCTTGTTCAGTACGCCTGATAAATTCACGTGAACGTCTTTGTGCTGCTAATTCTTCCTGACGTTTTTTGTATTTTTCCTGGCTTTTTTCCCTTTCTTTTCTGCGTTCCATCTCATATTCGGTCTCCCTGGCTTCTCTTTCTTCTTTTAAAGCCAAAAGCCGGTCTTCTCTGGCAAGTCTATCCATTTCTCGTTGTTCTTCCAGGGCTAATCGACGCTCTTCCATTTCCAGTCGTCTTGCTTCTGCCGCCTCTCTTCTTTCCAGATCACGTGCGGCCCGGTCATCACTGTTTTCCTGACTGCTATAAAAACGCTCCTCTCTTTGGCGAGCGAGCTCCATTTGCTGATTGCGTATGCTATATTCATTTTCAAGCTGCTTATTGATGGCATTATTGTCCACTCGGTCTTTACCACTGGGAAGAATAACCAGCAGAATAATGACCAGCACAGCCGAACCCAAAAATGCCTTGGAGAAAATTAAGCCTCCAAAAAATTCTGCGGCATTAAACGAATCGGATTGCGTCACCGCATAACTTTGCGTACGTTCACGTGCTAGTTTATTGTCATAAGCCTGACGAAGTGCCTGATTGGATAACACCTGATGAGCATGTTTAAGATTTTGTGCCTTTTCAGTAAATATTGGAGAATCTTGCAGTTTTTCCTTAGCGTCTATCAAAAGTCGCTTATATGCATGATCAATCATCTCTCTGGAAGCGTTTTGGTCAATACCCAAAGTCTGGTAGTGCGTCTGTTCCGCCATACAAAATACCCTCTAAAATTTAGTTTTTATAATAATTAATTAGCAATTATTGTTTATTATTGGTTCGCTAACAAAATAACCACTTAAAAAGTAAAATTATAGCATAACTATTTTGGTTTTCTTTTGGCCATTGGATAAAAAAAGCCGGCGTATATCGCTATACGCTGGCTTTTTTCGTTACTCACTAAAATTGAAATTTAAGTGATTAATCGTTCTTGATAACAATCTTGGGGAACTTGTTACTATAATCACGTGCTTTCAATGCCAGCTTGGCTGCCACTTTACGCGCAATATCCCTATACAATTCAGTAATACGGCTTTCTGGCTCAGACACCACCGTTGGCTTACCATCATCCGCCATCTGACGAATACTCATATCCAGAGGCAAAGACCCTAGCAGGGCAACATTTTCTTCTTCAGACATACGTTGGCCGCCACCTTCACCGAAAATACGTTCTTCGTGACCACAATTGCTACAGATATGAAGGGACATATTTTCCACCACACCCAGTACCGGGACGTTTACTTTTTCAAACATCTTCAGTCCCTTACGAGCATCCAGTAAGGCAATATCCTGAGGGGTCGTGACCACTACGGCACCACTGACCGGAATTTTTTGAGCCAGTGTCAGCTGTACGTCACCGGTACCCGGCGGCAGATCCACAACCAGATAATCCACATCTTTCCAACGGGTATCTTTGAACAGTTGTTCCAGAGCCTGGGTAACCATGGGACCACGCCAGATCATTGGGGTATCATCATCAATCAGAAAACCAATGGACATGGTCTGAATACCATAGTTCATCATTGGTTCGAGAGACTTACCATCTGCCGATTCCGGTTTACCGGATATGCCCAGCATTCTTGGCACACTGGGACCGTAAATATCAGCATCCAATACCGCCACCCGGGAACCTTCTGCAGCCAGGGCCAGCGCCAGGTTAACGGTAGTAGTGGACTTACCAACACCACCTTTACCAGACGCCACTGCGACAATGTTTTTCACGCCAGGAATCGGTTGCACGCCTTTTTGCACAGCATGAACGACAATTTTACTGCTCAAATTGATTTGCACCTCATCAATACCATCAACTTCTTTTAACAGTTCGGTTAATTTGCCGCTTAACTCTTCCTGATAAGCTTTGTGAGGAAAGCCCAGCTCGATGTCAACAATGGCTTTTGAGCCTTCAACCACGGTGTTCTTGACGGATTGGGCGGAAGCCAGGTCGGTTTCAAGATAAGGGTCAATAAATTCTTTTAATTTTTGTTCAACTTGCTCTGCAGTTGCCATAGTAAAAAACTCCAGCTATATTATTTCTGAATCCGGTTAATTCTTGAGTAATTAAGTCGGGTATTATACAGACTTTACTAATTTACTCAAACAAAACTCATGTTATCTTTCCAGAACCGGGGAATATTAAGTTTTAAGTCCACCAAGCTTGAGAAAGAACGGCTAAAATTGTTAAGATACCCTGTTTTCTTTTCCACATAATTGGCAGGCAATTCAAGCAATGGCAACACAAATAGAATCTAGCAAAAAACGTAAAATTCTGGTTACCAGCGCGTTACCCTATGCAAATGGTTCGATCCATTTAGGACATCTCGTTGAATATATACAGACAGACATATGGGTACGATTTCAGAAAATGCAAGGTCATGAGTGTTACTACGTCTGTGCCGATGATGCCCATGGCACCCCAATCATGCTACGAGCACAGTCTGAGGGCATAACGCCCGAACAGCTGATTGCAGACACCAGTAAGGAACACCAGGAAGATTTCGCTGATTTCGCCGTTGCCTTTGATAATTTTCATAGCACTCACTCGCCGGAAAACCGGTTTTTTGCTGAAACAATTTATAACCGCCTGAATGATGCCGGCCATATCAGCAAACGTACGATTTCTCAGGCCTATGACCCGGAAAAAGAAATGTTTTTGCCGGATCGTTTTATCAAGGGTGACTGCCCAAAATGCGGCGCGAGTGATCAATATGGAGACAATTGCGAAGTCTGTGGTGCAACCTATAGCCCCACTGAATTAAAAAATGCCGTATCTGCGATCTCTGGCGCCAAACCCATTGAAAAAGATTCTGAACATTACTTCTTTAAATTACCTGATTTTGAACCCATGTTAAAAGAATGGACTGCATCAGGTCATTTGCAGGATGAAATCAGTAACAAATTAAAAGAATGGTTTGAAGCCGGACTCCAGGAATGGGATATTTCCCGTGATGCGCCCTATTTTGGCTTTGAAATTCCGGGGGCAGAGAACAAATTCTTTTATGTCTGGCTGGATGCGCCTATCGGTTATATTGCCAGTTTTAAAAACCTGTGTGATAAAGCCAATATTGACTTCGACAGTTTCTGGGAGTCTGACAGCCAGACTGAACTATACCATTTTATCGGCAAGGACATCGTTTATTTCCATGGTCTGTTTTGGCCTGCCATGTTGCATGGCTCGGGTTTCAGAACGCCGACAGCCATTTTTTCTCACGGCTTTTTAACGGTCGATGGCCAGAAAATGTCCAAGTCTCGCGGTACTTTTATTAAAGCCCGTACTTATCTGGATGAATTGGATCCTGAATACCTGCGCTATTATTTTGCAGCCAAACTGGGCAGTGGTGTCACCGATCTGGATTTAAACCTGGAAGATTTTCGCCTGCGGGTGAATTCTGACCTGGTGGGAAAAGTAGTGAATATTGCCAGCCGTTGTGCCGGCTTTATCAAGAAGAAGTTTAATTCAACTTTGTCGGATACCGTCAGTGAGCCGGAATTATTTGCCCAATTTGCCCAGGCCGCTGATTCGATTGCCGAGCATTATGAAGCCCGGGAATTCAGTAAAGCCATTCGTGAAATTATGGCACTGGCGGATCATGCCAATCAGTATATTGATGAGAAAAAACCCTGGCAGGCGATTAAAGAGGAAGGCCGCGAGCAGGAAGTTCATGAAGTTTGCAGTATGGGCCTGAACCTGTTTCGCCAGCTAATCATTTATCTCAGTCCGGTATTACCGGTTATGGCTGAAAAAACCAGCGACTTTATGAATCTGGACAGTATGCAATGGAGCGATGCCGCAACTCCATTGACAGGCCACGAAATCAAAAAGTTTAAACCATTGATGATGCGGGTTGAAGATGAAAAAGTTCAGGCTGTTGTCAATGCCTCCAGAGAGGAGTTAAAAGCAGTCGAGCAAAATGTCCCGGCTGCAAAGCAGGACAAGGCCGCTTCAGAGCAGAAATTATCGCCTCTTGAGGCTGATCCGATCAGTGCCACCATCAATTTTGACGACTTTGCTAAAATTGACCTGCGCATCGCCAGGATTGTCAAAGCCGAACATGTTGATAAAGCGGACAAATTATTACAGCTGACCCTTGATCTCGGTGGTGAGACCCGCAATGTCTTTGCCGGAATTAAGTCAGCCTACAATCCGGAAGATCTGGAAGGCAAACTGACCGTGATGGTTGCCAACCTGGCTCCGAGAACAATGCGTTTTGGTGTATCAGAAGGTATGGTGCTGGCCGCCGGTCCTGGTGGTGAAGATTTATGGATTCTGAATCCTGAGGGCGATCAGGACCAGGGAGCACAACCGGGTATGCGCGTTAAATAGCAAACACAACATTCAGGCATAAGAATAGAGACTATGGGCGAATATTTTTTATTATTAGTTTCCACTATTTTAGTGAATAACTTTGTTCTGGTTAAGTTTCTTGGACTGTGCCCGTTTATGGGCTCTTCAAGAAAACTGGAAGTGGCCAGCGGCATGGCCCTGGCCACAACCTTTGTCCTGACACTGTCTTCTGCATCCAGTTATCTGGTTAATCAGTACATTCTTATTCCCCTGGAAATTGAATACCTGAGAACTATTGCCTTTATTCTCGTGATTGCTGCGGTGGTTAATTTCACGGAAATGCTGGTGCATAAAACCAGTCCCATGCTGTATCAGGTTCTGGGAATGTTTTTACCACTTATCACCACCAATTGTGCAGTACTGGGTGTTGCGCTGTTAAATGTGCAAACCGGCTACGGTTTCTTTGAGTCCATTTTATTTGGTTTTGGTGCCGCAGTCGGTTTTTCCATGGTCATGATTTTATTTTCTTCTATACGGGAACGTCTGGCCGCTGCCGATGTGCCGGAAATATTCCAGGGGGCACCAATTGCCCTGATAACCGCAGGCATAATGTCAATTGCTTTTCTGGGCTTTACCGGTCTGGATAGGGGGTTAAATTAACATGTTCGGGGGCATATTGGCGCTCATCGCACTGGCCGCTTTTTTTGGTCTGATCCTAGGATTAGCGGCCATTGTCTTTAAAGTAGAATCCAGTCCCATTGTGGAACAGATTGATGCCTTACTGCCGCAAACCCAATGCGGACAATGCTCTTTTGCTGGTTGTCGTCCCTATGCCGAAGCCATTGCTGCCGGTGATGCGCCAATTAATCTTTGCCCCCCTGGCGGTGAAAACACGGTTCAGGCGCTGGCCGATTTACTTGATGTGGAAGTGCTGCCCCTGGAGGAAGAGGAGAATGCAGATCTGGGGCCAATGGTTGCCATTATTATCGAAGATACCTGTATTGGTTGCACACTTTGTATCCAGGCATGTCCGGTCGATGCCATTCTAGGCGCTGCGAAGCAGATGCATACCGTGATTGAAAGCGAATGCACTGGTTGCGAACTGTGTGTTGCCCCCTGCCCGGTTGACTGCATTGAAATGGTCCCAGTGAAACAAACCCTGAAAAGCTGGCGCTGGCCGGTACCGCAATATACCGTCAATAATGAAGCGGCTGCAAGCATCTTTGCCACTGTAGACCAGGCACTGGCGGAGAACACCAGACCATGAGCCAGTCCCTTTCTCAAACGGTAAGTAATACCATAAAAGACTCCTTGCATCAGTTGAGGTCATTTCATGGTGGCATCAAGCTGAAAGGAAAAAAATCCTTATCCGTTCAACACCCGATTACCAGCTCAGAAATTCCCAAAGAAATAGTACTGCCTCTGTCCCAGCACATCGGTGTGCCAGCAGAGCCGGTCGTTAAGGTTGGGGACAAGGTGCTTAAAGGACAACTGCTGGGTCATGCAGAAGGCCCGGTAAGTGCACCGGTCCATGCCTCCAGCTCCGGGACTGTGACTGCGATTGAAGAACGTCTGGTACCACATCCTTCGGGACTGTCGGCACTTTGTGTGATCATCGAAACCGATGGCTATGACCAATGGCAGGCATGCACACCTTTGATTGGCGATCATGACCATAGCCATCAGAGCATTGAAACCCTGGGCATTGAGCAAATTACCCAGCAGATCGCCAATGCCGGAATAGTGGGTCTGGGTGGTGCGCTTTACCCTTCTGCAGCAAAATTACAGACCGCAGAAAAAATGAAAACCGGGACATTAATCATTAATGCTGCGGAATGTGAGCCTTATATTACCTGTGATGATGCCCTGATGCGCAGCCGTCCGGAAGAAATCATCCTGGGTATTTTACTGATTAAAAAAGTGGTCGGTGCAAAAAAATGCCTCATTGGTATAGAAGATAATAAACCGGAAGCCTATGAAACTTTGCAAAAGACCATCCGGGGTTACGAAAGAACTTTAAGTTCCCATAGTGAAGCCATTATAGAAGTTATTCAAGTTCCGACCATTTATCCCGCCGGGGGTGAAAAGCAATTAATTCAGATGCTGACCGGTAAAGAAGTACCAACCCAGGGACTGCCTATGGATATCGGCATGATCTGTCATAATATCACCACTGCCGCGGCCGTCTACCAGGCGGTTTATCGAGGTGAACCACTGGTTTCAAGAATCGTCACCGTGACCGGTGGTGCCGTAAAAGAGCCGCAAAATATGGAAGTGGCGCTGGGTACGACCATTCGCGATGTCTTAAATCAGGCAGGCCTGTATGAGGATAAGATCGATAAGATCATTATGGGGGGGCCAATGATGGGCTTCGCCCTGCCCGCCATTGATACCCCGGTAACCAAAGCCACCAACTGCCTTTTGGTGAGCGAGCCCGGTGAACTGGCGACACCACCGCCCGCGATGCCCTGTATCCGCTGTGGTCGCTGTGCCGACAGCTGCCCGATGTCATTACTGCCGCAACAGATGTACTGGTATGCCAAAGCCCGGGATCTGGAAAAAGCACAGGATTACAATATTTTTGACTGCATTGAATGTGGCTGCTGTTCTTACGTTTGCCCCAGCAACATCCCCCTGGTGCAATACTTCCGTTATGCGAAAACGGAAATTTGGGATGATGAACGGGAAAGAAACAAGGCCAATATAGCCCGGGAACGTCATGAATTTCGTCAGGAGCGACTGGAAAAAGCTCGCCTGGCCAAAGCCGAAGCCGCGCGCTTACGCAAAGAAAAACTGGCCAAGAAAAAGGCAGAAGATAAGAAAAAAGCCGAGCAGAATGCAGCATCGGGTGAAACTAAAACGCCACCCAGCCAATCGGATCTCATAAAAGAAGCGATTGCCAGAAGTAAAGCCAAAAAAGCCCAGCAACAGACCCATAGAAAAAATACAGAAAATCTGACTGAGGCTCAGCAAAAACAGATCAATTCCGTCAACCAACGACGCAGGGAACGGAACAAACTGTCTCAGACAGAATCTAATGACGGTGATGAGCAAGACTAAACAATCTGTTCGTGTTCCACAGTACGAGCGGACGATAAATAACAGGAAATTAATAAAACAAGTATGTTTTTAGCCCAAAGTTCACCTTTTTTAAAACCGGCGCTGTCGGTATCAAAAATGATGCTGATGGTGATACTGGCAATGATACCGGGAATTCTGGTCGCCACTTATGTCTTTGGTATTGGCGTCTTGATCAATATTTTTCTGGCCAGTGCCTTTGCTCTGTCTCTTGAAGCCATTATGCTATATCTGAGAAAACGTCCTATCAGGGTGTATATCAAAGATAATAGTGCCTTAGTTACGGCCATCATTATTGGCGTGGCCCTCCCTGCCCTGGCGCCCTGGTGGCTCACCTTTATTGGTGTTTTTTTTGCGATTGTAGTCGCCAAACAATTATATGGCGGTATTGGTTACAATGCCTTCAATCCTGCCATGGTCGCTTATGCCATTTTGTTGATCGCCTTTCCTGCGGAAATGACCACCTATTGGCAAACACCGGCCATGCTGGCCTCACAAACTGGCGGACAAAGTCTGGGATTATTAGAAACCCTGAATTTTCAACTTTTTGCTCAACTGCCTCCTGATATCACTCTAGATGCCCTGACCTCCGCCACACCACTGGATATTGTCCGTACTTCAGTATTGAATGGTTCGGCCACGATTTCTGAAATCCAGGCTCTGGGTAATGCCTTTGGTCACCTCGGTGGTATTGGTACAGAATGGATTAACCTGGCATTTCTGGCTGGTGGTCTGTTCATGTTACGCAAAGGCTTAATCAGCTGGCATATCCCCATTTCCTTACTGGTTACCCTGGGCTTTTTATCTTTATTGTTTGGCAGTTTTGAACTTGACAGCAATCCCTCGCCCCTGTTTCATCTGTTTTCAGGTGCCACCATGCTGGGGGCGTTTTTTATTGCCACGGATCCGGTGACTGCTGCAACCACACCCAAAGGGCGTATCTTTTATGGTGCTGGAATTGGCGCTTTGATTTATATCATCCGTACCTGGGGTGGTTATCCGGATGCCATTGCCTTTGCCGTGCTGATTATGAATATGTGTGTTCCCCTGCTGGATAGTTATACCCAGCCTCGTGTGTACGGTCATAGCGATGAACAGACAGAAGAAGAACATAGTGATCAGGAGTCGCAATGAACGCTATTTTGTTGCGCAATATGCTGATAAGCGCCATATTATTGGCCGGTTTTGGCGGACTGGGAACCGGACTGGTTGTGGCGACCTTTGAGGCCACCAAAGACCAGATTGAAGCCAGTGAAAAGGCCAATCTATTAAAGAACCTGAACAATATTCTGCCCGCAGATAGCTATTCCAACAATCTGCTGGATAATGAATTGATTGTCCCGGACGATTCCCTGTTAGGTAACGAGGGTGTAACCTCTGTTTATCAGGCCTGGCAAGGAGATAAACCGGTTGCCGTGGCTTTTTCCATAGTCGCGCCTGATGGCTATAGCGGTAATATCCGCTTGCTGATAGCTATCAAGGCATCCGGCAAAATTTCCGGTGTCCGGGTCATCAGTCATAAGGAAACCCCGGGGCTGGGCGATAAAATTGAATTGGCCAAAGACGACTGGATCCTCGGTTTTAATGACAAAGAACAGAATAATCCTGACGTCAAGAACTGGAAGGTGAAAAAAGATGGTGGGGTCTTCGATCAGTTTACCGGAGCAACCATCACACCACGCGCTGTGGTCAGAGCCGTACACAGAGCTCTGGATTATTTTGCTTACAATCAGAAAAAATTATTCCTTGATCAAGCTAAATATGATCAATTATATGATAACAAATAAGAGCTGAAATTATGTCAGAAACTGTCGCCACCCAAGATGAGCCTTTAAGCGAGACCGATACATCCTTTCTCAAGGAATACGGTCCCATTGCCCGCGATGGCCTCTGGAGCAACAATGCCGTGTTTGCCCAGATGCTGGGACTGTGTCCGTTGCTGGCAGTGTCCAATACCGTTATCAATGCCCTGGGCCTGGGCCTGGCAACGATTTCGGTACTGATTCTTTCCAATATGTCGGTTTCCTTGATACGAAATATAGTCCGTCCGGAAATCCGTTTACCCGTATTTGTAATAATTATTGCTTCAGCAGTCACCGCCATTGAACTGCTGATTCATGCCTGGTTCCATGAGCTGTATCTGATCCTGGGGATCTTTATTCCACTCATCGTCACCAATTGTGCCATTATTGCCCGCGCAGAAACCTTTGCTTCCAAAAACACTTTGGGCAAATCCTTTTTTGACGGTCTGATGATGGGACTTGGCTTCACCATGGTATTACTCCTGCTTGGAGCACTGCGAGAAATTCTCGGTTCCGGAACCCTGCTCGCCAATGCCCATATAATGTTTGGTGAAGGCGCACAATGGCTCACAATTGAAGTTTTTTCAGATTACAATGGCTTTCTACTGGCAGTTTTGCCTCCTGGTGCCTTTATGGGGCTGGCAGTGTTACTGGCGATTCGCAATTACATAGACAAAAAACACAAAGAAAAGAAAAAACAAAAAAATCTCACGACTCAACAAACCGCTGAAGCAAAGCCTGAACCGGCTCAATAAACCAAGACCTATGAACAAACAGAAGCGCATTGAAATTTTTTCCCGGCTGCGGGAGGACAATCCCCAGCCAACCACTGAACTCAATTTCAGTAACCCGTTTGAATTGCTGATTGCCGTCATTTTATCCGCACAGGCAACGGATAAGGGCGTCAACAAAGCCACTGATAAACTTTTCCCCGTCGCCAATACGCCCGAAGCGATACTGGCCCTGGGTGAAGCAGGTTTAAAGGAATACATCAAGACCATCGGTTTATACAATAGCAAAGGCAATAATATTATAAAGACCTGCCAGATGCTGATTGAACTACACCATAGTGAAGTACCTGAAGATCGTCAATCTCTGGAAGCGCTGCCGGGTGTCGGTCGTAAAACCGCCAATGTGGTACTAAATACCGCTTTTGGCCACCCGACCATGGCAGTGGATACGCATATTTTCAGGGTTTCTAATCGCACCAGGATTGCCCATGGCAAAGATGTTGTCGAAGTCGAAAAACGTCTGCTGCGGCTGGTGCCTGAAGAATTTATGATGAATGCTCATCACTGGTTGATTTTACTCGGACGCTATATTTGCACGGCCAGAAAACCAAAATGCGGCGCCTGTCTGATTGAAGATTTATGTGAATTCAAAAAAAAAGTGTATGATTAGTCGTCCGGACCTCCCTGTCTGAACGACGCATCTCATAAACCCCGTTAAGGCAGCATCATGCCTCTGATGGTGAAATACAGCATTGCCGCCAGCAGCCCTGAAACAGGTACCGTGATGACCCAGGCAGCAGCTATCCTGTACAAATGAGAGCGTTTAACCAATTCAGTGTTATAAACTTTTTTCAGTTGTTTACGTTCTTTTTTGGTTAAATTAGTTTCACTGGCGTTCTTTTTTAATTCATACAACATCAGCCTTTTTTGCTCGAGATCGGCCTTTTTAAATTCCAATAAAAACTCTTCAACTTCTTCCGGATTATCACTTTCATGATGATGTTTGATTTCTTCCACCATCTTGGCGTAAGAAGCTTTGAGATACTCCCGCAGGAAGCCGACACCAAAAATTCCGCCTACGGCAATATGGGTCGAACTCACCGGCAGGCCCAGTTGCGAGGCAATAATCACGGTAATGGATGCCGCCATAGCAATACAAAAAGCACGCATTTTATTCAGTTCTGTAATTTCACTACCAACCGTCTTGATTAATTTTGGACCATACAGCGCAAGTCCAATCGCAATACCAAGCGCACCAATCATCATAACCCATAGAGGAATTGCCGCTTTAGAGACCACGTTGCCGGTACTAATCACTTCATTAATGGCAGCCAGAGGACCCACCGCATTAGCGACGTCGTTGGCACCATGGGCAAAACTGAGTAATGCCGCGGAAAAAATCAGGGGAATGGTGAAAAGAGAATTAACACTGTCTTTATCATTAGTCAGTTTAGCTGCGGCTTTGGCGATCAAGGGTCTGACAATGATGTAAATCAAAACAGCCGTAACCAGACCAATGCCTGCAGCGGTTATAAAATCCACTTTCCATATTTTTTTCAAGCCTTTGAGCATCAGATAGGTTCCGAATGCCCAGGCCATTATAGCAACCAGAAACGGCACCACTTTTTTTGCCGCTTCCAACATATCGGTTTTATAAGTAACGGTGCGCTTGATCAGATACAGAAAACCGGCGGCAATCAATCCTCCCAGCACTGGCGAAATAACCCAGCTGGCCGCGATAGCCCCCATTTTATCCCAATTGGCAATGCCCATACCGCCGGCGGCAATGCCGGCTCCCAGAACTCCGCCGACTATCGAGTGAGTGGTAGAAACCGGAGCGCCTAATGCCGTAGCGACATTCAACCAGATGGCACCCGCCAGCAGCGCTGCCATCATCATCCAGACAAAGCTGTCACTGCTGATCATGCCACTGGGGTCAATAATACCTTTTTTAATGGTGCTCACCACATCGCCACCAGCAATCAATGCTCCGGAAGCTTCAAAAACCGCCGCGATAAGAATTGCTCCGGTCAGCGTCAGTGCTTTAGAACCGACCGCAGGTCCAACGTTATTGGCGACATCATTAGCACCAATGTTTATTGCCATATAGCCACCGATCATGGCAGCAATAATCAATAAGGTACTTGGCCTGCCGCCCAGACTATCTAGTGAGAAGACATAAAGCATAATTCCCACAATAAATAAGAGTGCCATACCGATACGAAACAGTTCCCGACGTGACTGTTTGGTCGCATTATCTATATCATTTATATTTCTTAATTCCATAAGTGAATTGTCTACTATTTTGGTGAGAATTATTGGATAAAATTATTAGATTCCGATTGTAATAAAACTGTAACAAAAATGTAATATAAGAATGCAATCAATTTATTACTTCTTTGTTTTTTGTTCTATTTCAAATATTTATTCATCCTCCAGCAGGTCAAAAGATTTTCACTTTGATGCCCTGCTTACTATCGCGCCTTGCAATCATTTATTAAAAAGATAAGAATACTCCTTCTAAATCAAGCCGAGAGTCGTTCACCAGGAGTCATAGATGTTTTTTGGTCAGGACAGAAGCCAGCTGCGAAAGTTCTATTTCCAGAGTTGGGAAAAGTTCCGGAATAACCGTCCCATGGAACCTATGGAATCTATCATAGCGACGCTCATCAATCAGCACCCGGAATATCACGATTTTTTTGACAATCTTGAGCAGAACCAGGATCGAGACTTTACCCCGGAAATGGGGCAGACTAATCCTTTTTTACATCTAGGCATGCATATTTCCATTCAGGAACAACTGGGTACACAGAGACCTCCCGAAATAGCCTCACTTTACCAATCTTTATGTCAAAAAACGGGTGATGCCCATGAAGCCGAGCATCAGATGATGGATTGCCTGGGGGAGATGCTCTGGTCAGCCCAGAGAAATCAACAGGCACCGGATGAAAGTACTTATTTGGAATGCATTAAAAAGCTGTTATAACTATAATATAGAATGTTTCTATTGGAGAAAAAAATGAAAATTGCAAGCAGCTTGATTGCTGGAAGTCTATTATTAATATCGGGCAGTAGTTTTGCTGAATATTTCTGCATTTCTGATGAAGGCAAACCGAATCACTGTAATGAAGGGGATATTTTACTGGTCAAACCGACCATGGTTCCCAGAGTCTGTGATTTTGACAAACAAATTCTGAGAATGCCTAAGGGTGAAAAAACCGCCGATTATTTATGTCGCTATACCGGCACAATTTTATCGGTCAAGGAATTAAAAAGCCGTAAGCCGGATCCTGCCCAGGTAAATGGCATGCGCCCCCCGCCAACAAAGAGAAAAAACAATAAAATGTTCGACAATATGCCATTTTTTAAATAAAAAGCACAAAAAAACCAGGCAATTGCCTGGTTTTTTATTCTTGTACCAATTTTTCTACGTATGCTTCTATACATAGGCTATATTGCTAAGCAGATAGAGCATCCAGACCAGCATAAAAACGGCAAGTAATGAAACCCCGATAAGAATACAAGACCGGCAAGTTTTTTCAAAGAAATAATTAATCTTATTCATTTCCTATCCTTATCACCTCCCTGAGTTCTAGTTGAGATAAGAATATGTCAATGTGGTCTTTTGCTCTATAAGAGATGTCCCTATAAATTATAAGTGCATGGAACAATAACTACGGGTTTGAAACTATGACTTTACGCCGATTAATTCAATTTCGTAACCATCGGGATCTTTGACAAAAGCAATAATAGTCGTCCCGGCATTCATTGGACCGGCATCACGGATAATTTCTCCACCTTTCTCGCGAATTTTGTCCGTAGCGGAGTAAACATCATTCACCTCAATGGCCAGATGTCCAAAGCCATTTCCCATGTCATACTGTTCCGTGTCCCAGTTATGTGTCAACTCAATAACCGAGTTGTCCTTCTCATCTCCATAACCCACAAACGCCAGAGTAAAGCGTCCTTCAGGATAGTCTTTCTGACGCAGGAGTTTCATTCCCAGTATCTCGGTATAAAAATCAATTGAACGTTGTAAGTGACCAACACGAATCATGGTGTGTAGTAATCTCATAATATTTTGCTCACGTTTTTATCAAGTTATTAGTAGTGGCGTTCGGAAATGTACCTGGTAATCCGTGCCGATGAGTCTGGTTCCATTTTTGCGGGGACGCTTCAAGGCCATCCATGGCCCGCTTACCTTCGGCATCGTGCCTCAGGAAACCCCACAAAAATGGAACCAGACTCCTCGACACTACCAGTATCATTTACCTCTCTTATGGGTGTACAAGAGCAAGATCAAAAGCAAAAGCATCCACAATCACAAGTCATCGAACTTCAAAATTTTACTTTTGATCTCTCTTTTACTCTGCTCTTAGACAACCCTAGTGAGGCGAATTGACAATGGTAGTGTTTAGGGTTTTTACTATTCCCGAACGACTTTCGAACGTTAATATCTTTATTTCAATCGCTTATTAGCCGCAGTGCGCAGTCTTAAGGCATTAAGTTTAATAAAGCCTTCGGCGTCTTTTTGATTATAAGCGCCTTCGTCATCTTCAAAGGTAGCAATAGTGTCGTCATACAGACTGTCTGATTTGGAATCACGGCCCACGACGATGACATTACCTTTATACAACTTGACGCGCACCTGGCCATTAACCACTTCCTGAGATTGATCTATCATGGTCTGTAACATAGTGCGTTCAGGTGACCACCAGTAGCCATTGTAGATCAGGCTTGCGTATCTGGGCATCAGTTCGTCTTTCAGGTGCGCAGCTTCCCTATCCAGGGTGATGGATTCCATGGCCCGATGGGCTTTGAGCATTATTGTGCCCGCCGGTGTCTCGTAACAGCCACGGGCTTTCATACCGACATAGCGGTTTTCAACAATATCGGTACGGCCAATACCATTTTCGCCACCCACTTTATTCAGATATTCCATGACGGTGGCCGGTGACATTTTTTCACCGTTAATCGCAACAATATCACCTTTGATAAAATCCAGTTCCAGATAGGTTGCTTCATCCGGAGCCTGCTCCGGAGATACGGTCCATAACCACATAGAATCTTCAGGTTCGGACCATGGGTCTTCGAGAATACCACCCTCATAGGAAATATGCAGTAAGTTAGCATCCATGGAGTAAGGAGATTTTTTACCCTGTTTTTTCTCAATAGCGATACCATGAGTATCAGCATATTCCATTAATTTTTCCCGAGAATTCAGGTCCCATTCACGCCAGGGCGCAATCACTTTGATATCGGGTTTCAGAGCATAGGCACCCAGTTCAAAACGAACCTGATCATTACCCTTACCAGTTGCACCATGAGAAATAGCATCCGCTCCGGTTTCGTTGACAATCTCGATCAAACGTTTGGAAATCAATGGTCGGGCAATGGAAGTACCTAAGAGATACTCGCCCTCGTAAATAGTATTTGCGCGAAACATAGGGAAAACAAAGTCCCGTGCAAATTCTTCACGTAAATCATCGATATAAATTTCTTTTATTCCAGCCGCTTCTGCCTTGGCTCGCGCAGGCTCAACTTCTTCACCCTGACCGACATCCGCAGTAAAAGTGACCACTTCACATTGATATTCATCTTGCAGCCATTTCAGAATAATTGAAGTATCAAGACCACCGGAATAGGCTAAAACCACCTTTTTCACGTCAGACATGGATAAATTCTCCCTTCTCTTTATACAGAGCGACTATGTTATTTATTAAAAGGAGGCATTATCCTAGAATCTGCAGCAGATTTCTACTACTGCCAGTCAAAGCAACTACTTTGATGGGACCTTTTGATTGTTTTTATCCACCAGGTGATCAAAATTAATGAAATTAGGCGCGGGAGGCTCATCGTCCTCCGACTCTGCGGCAGCTGGCTGTTCGGCCGTGGCCGTTGTCTGTTCACTTGCTCCGGTTTCAGGCTCAGTGCTTGCCTTTGGTTCGGTTTTTTTCTCGGGTAGTTCATTGAAAATCGAACGCTCCGTCAGTTTGCGTCGACGCTCAGCCTTACGCTCGTCTTCTATCGCTTTTTGCTCTTCCGGAGTCGGTGGTGGTGTGATCAGGAGCTGGACATCGGCACGACGATTTTGTGCCCGTCCTTTAGCCGTTTTATTATCAAAAAATGGGTTACGTTCGCCATGACTTACCGCATAGATCATTTCTTTTTTGGCGCCCACTGACAGCAGATATTTTACCACGGCCTCTGAACGTCTCTCGGATAATTTATCATTAAAACGCCGCCGTCCTCGGGCATCGGCATGAGCATCTACTTTAATTTGTTTAATGCTGGGATCCAATTCCAGATAACGTATGACATTTCTTAAATCCCGCCTGGAACGTTTAGTCAAAATATCCTTATTGGTAGCAAAATAGAGATTTAGATTCTTGATTTGCTCCAGGTCAAAATCCATCAAGGTTTTTTCACAGTCCCGATATTCTGCCAGCGCTTTTCGAAAGTTAACCGGTGATAGCGCCACCGCAATAATATCCCGGGCATCCGCCAGATCACGATAAATCACCACCGGTGACATGCCGTTTTCTATCTGTTGCAACATTCTTGAGGCATAGGGACTTTTTACTTTTAAAGGATTATGACCATGTTCAAAATCCAGTTTGACAATTTCAAAAACCGTATCATCATGTCTCCAGGGAGGAGGTTCAGATTGCACAATCACTTTGGCGTCATCCATAACAGGCTTATCACTAAAAAGATCAAAAGCCACCTTGTGGCCCGATTTATGAATAAACTTAGCTTCCCCATAATAAGGTATGGTTTGTGTTAATACACATTCATGATTCTTTTTGCCACTGCTGAGCCATTCCGCCTTGCTCATTGGCGCAACATATTCCCGTTCTAACGACCAGGCAGCATCAACCTGGAACAAAGCCATAATAATGGTGATTTGTAATATAAAAAAAATGTTTTTATTCATGGTAACGAAAAAAATGCAATAATTACGCCAGAGTTTCCATTTGAGAAATTATGTACATATCTTATTGAAATGAAAAGTTATTATTAATCTCAACTATAGTAAACGGCAACTAATTGCCAGTTTAAAGTTTGGGAATAAAATGAAATGTACTGGTTTGCGGAGCCAGACAGATTTTATCGCTGCAACTTTGGTAACTAAGGTGTAATGGTACTGTGTCCATTTTATTACCATTGGCCGGTGCTACCGATGACGGAAGCGATTCTAACAGCACATTAAGATTGACGGTTCCCTGATACAGCGACAGAGGGCTATCATTAAATTTCAGTTTCAATTCCTCCCCTGGTGGATACTCCACCCGGCTTAATTTCCATTGCCTGGCCAGCTGCTTATCCAGATCCACGGAGGTGGCCACCAGCTCCTCATCCAGAGGATAACGACTATTGATATGCCAGCCGTTGTCAATCTTAATTTGAATCGCTATTTCAACCTCCAGTCTGTCCTTATCAAGGGACTTTTGGGAAAGAACTTCGTAATCAATGCGCACATGTCCTTTGCCACCGTATTGAAGCGCACCGCTATCAGCAAACGCCAGTTCGCCAAAATTCAATTGATTAACGGCCCTGAGCAAATAAGCAAAGGACTCCGGCGCATTTTTTATCAGAGAAGATAATGACGCTATCATGGCCATTGCTTTGCCATGATAATAATCATCGCCCGTACGATAATATAGCTGACTCAATACTTCTAATGCCACCGCATTGGCCGAGGGAATGGCGCCGTCATATATATCTTTGGGCCGATCAAATAAAGGCACTTCCTGGTCCAGAGCGCTCATATAAAAGCCCCCTTCTTCTTTATCCCAGAACAGGCGAATCATGGCTTTGCTTAACTGCTCGCTGCGTTCAAGCCATCGGCTTTCTTCTGTGGCATCATATAAAGCCAGATATCCCTGAGCCAGATAGGCGTAATCAGCCTGAGTGGCAGGCACAGAAGGCCTGCCATCCAGGCTGGCCCGCCATAAGCCGGAATTGCCATTGTCAGCAAAGTGATGATTTTGCCAGAGATAATCACCCGCCTTAGCAGCCGCATTCACATATTCTGCTTTCTTTAGTTGTTTCCCCGCCAGTGCAAAGCTAGTGATCATCATGCCATTCCAGGCAGTCACAATTTTCTTATCAATGGCTGGGACAATTCTAGTCTGGCGCTGTTTGTACAACCGATTCCGTATTTGATCAACATCGTCATATAATTGCTTTAGCGGCAACTTATTGACTTTGGCAAATTCCGCCAATGAATCGGATAAGTTTAAAATGTTGGTTCCAGCATTTCCCTCCGTTGGCTGCTCACTGAAATTACCGGCTTTGGTGACACCATATAAAGCAATGGCCCGTTTAGCCTGGTCAGGATCCAGCACCTGCTGCATTTGCTCAAGAGTCCAGAGAAAATATTTACCCTCCTCGCCTTCACTGTCGGCATCGCTGGCTGAATAAAACCCACCACTTTTGGCGCGCATTTCCCGTAACACATAATCCAGTGTTTGCCTGACCACCCGTTCATACTCAGTATCATGGGTCATGGCAAATAATTGCAGATAGGTTCTGGCAAGGTGAGCCTGGTTATAAAGCATTTTTTCAAAATGAGGCACTAACCATTCATTGTCAGTGGCATAACGATGAAAACCGCCACCCACCTGATCATAAATCCCACCTTGCGCCATCATGCTCATCGTCAGCTTCAATGCCTCGAACACCTCGTTGTCCTGTTCTCTTATGACGTTATCGAGTAATAAAAACAGATAGGTTTCATTGGGAAACTTGGGGGCTTGAGAAAAACCACCCTGCATTTCATCAAACTGATTTAAAATCTTCAGCACTGCAAGCTGAACTCGTTCCTTACCAATGTGTTCAGCCAGTTTCAATCCTCGCTGGCGGCTTTGTACCGCGGTGGTAATTTTTTCTGCGATTTGCCGTAATTGTGTTTCTTCGGCTTGCCATAATTCGGTCGCACGTTGTAAAACCTGCAAAAATAAATCTGGCGGAAAATAGGTTCCTGAAAAAAACGGTTCGCCTTCCGGGGTTAGTATGGACGACATAGGCCAGCCGCCGTTGCCTTTAATCAGCATAAGCGCCGTCATATAAGTTTTATCCACATCCGGTCTTCTTTCCCGATCCACTTTAATCGCCACAAAGTTTTTATTGATATAGTCAGCAATGGTTTCATTATCGAAGCTCTCCCGTTCCATTACATGGCACCAATGACAGGTGGAATAACCAATGGAGAGAAAAATCGGTTTATTTTCTTTTTTCGCTTTGGCGAATGCTTCTTTACCCCAGGCATACCAGTTGACCGGATTATGAGCATGCTGCAGCAGATAGGGAGATTGTTCCAGAATCAGGCGATTAATGTATTTTGGCGAGCCATCTTCAAGCAAATGTTCGGTTCGTGGTTGATAGTTACTGCCTTTGCTTTTATAAGCGGCAGACAACTCTTTCGTCAAATCTGGAGAGATATCCGAAGCGATGTTTATAGCCGATGATGAATATACGGGTAACGTTTGCATCAGACTCATCACGAAAATAACAATACCAAACACGGGTTTTATAAGCATAAATTAACTACCGACGTCATACTTTATAGATATTATTGCAGATAATAGACCAAGCATATGTCTGCAGGATACATTACAGCAGGTCATTATCAAGCAATTGCAGAATCTTCTTTCGCAACGCTTCCCGTTCATGGAGACTACCAAAATAACAGGCCTGATAATAATAGTGTAATAACGCTTCTAATTGTAACAGAGACCGGTTCATAGACCTTATTAATCCAGCTGATGTACCATAAGGACATTCCAGCTCTGTTAATTGATTATTGACAATTCGTTGCTCAACATCACGAATACCGTGCCTGATATGAAATTGCACCACAGTCGAAATATCTGAATTATCCTGGGTCGCAATTTCTGCATCAATTTCCTGTAATTCATTATCAATAATCGTTTTCAGAAGACGATATTGTTCAGACTGTTTATTCATAGACCCGTTAATTGAATAAAAATTTCATTTTATTTTTAATGATGTAAAATTCAGATGTTTCTATATAAGAGTTAGTTATAGTGTAGATGATATTTTTACAATTAAAGCAAAAGAGCCTAAGATTAGATTTTCAAATCACAATATAAAAAGGTATAGCCATGAGTAATACTGAGTTCCTGCCAATGCCCGATGATAATGGTTATTTTGGTCAATACGGTGGTCAGCAATTACCCCCGGAACTCAAGGCCATTATGGATGATATTAATAAAGCCTATCATGAAATCAAAGATACAGAGGCTTTTAAGAACGAACTTGCCGAACTAATGACTCATTTTGTCGGCCGACCCAGCCCCATTTATCACGCCAAAAACCTGAGCAAGAAATGTGGTGGTGCCCAGATCTACCTGAAGCGGGAAGATTTGAATCACACTGGCGCCCATAAGATCAACCACTGTCTGGGTGAAGCTCTGCTGGCCAAGCATATGGGCAAAACGAAAGTGCTTGCCGAAACCGGAGCCGGTCAACATGGTGTGGCACTGGCCACGGCCTGTTCCCTGGTTGGCATCCCATGTGAAATCCATATGGGCGAAATTGATATCGAAAAAGAACACCCAAATGTCATTCGCATGAAAATACTCGGGGCCGATCTGATTCCGGTCAGTCGCGGCACTCGAACCCTGAAAGATGCAGTGGATAGTGCTTTTGAAGCTTATTTGAACGATCCGGTTAATTCTATTTATGCCATCGGCTCAGTGGTTGGCCCACATCCATTCCCGATGATGGTCAGAGATTTTCAGTCCATCGTCGGCACCGAGGCCAGAGAACAATTTATGACTATGGAAGATTGTCTGCCGGATTATCTGATTGCCTGCGTCGGTGGCGGCAGCAATGCCATGGGCTTATTCACTGCTTTTCTGGACGATGACCAGGTAAAAATGATTGGTGTGGAACCGTCAGGCAAAGGGCTGGATACCCCGGATCATGCAGCGACAATTAGCAAAGGCACACCCGGTGTTATTCATGGTTTTAGTTGCTATCTATTACAGGATAGCGAGGGTGAACCATTGCCGGTATACTCTATAGCTTCAGGGCTGGATTATCCTGGCGTTGGCCCACAGCATTGTTATCTGAAAGATATTGAACGAATACAATATGAATCCGCCACAGATAATGAATGCCTGGATGCTTTTATGACGCTCTCGCGTCTGGAAGGCATTATTCCCGCTCTGGAAAGCGCTCATGCCGTTGCTCATGCGATGAAGCTGGCTGCAACGCTGGATCATAAGCAAAATATTCTAGTCAACCTCAGTGGCCGCGGTGATAAGGATATTGATTTTGTCGCTGAACGATTAAATCTGTTATAAACCTCAAAGATACTCAAAACCATGTCGAAAACTATTAAAGCACAATTATTTATCGCCCCCGGTTGTCCGCACTGCCCCAATGTGCTTCAGGCACTGTCTGAGCTGCTCAAAGCCGGTGAGCTTGCTGAACTGGAGATCAGCAATATGGCCATGGTACCGGAAAAAGCCCGGGCTTTGAATGTCCGCTCGGTACCGTGGATAAAAATTGGCCCTTTTGAATTAACCGGCAGTCATAGCAAGGGTGAATTGCAAACCTGGATTCACCGAACTCAGTCAGATACCGGTATGCAGCATTATTTCATCGAATTATTTTCCATGGGGGAATTGCATAGAGTAATAACATTGGTGAAAAACGAACCTGACTTGCTCAGCCATTTTCCGGTCATGATGGCGAACAAAGAAACACCACTTGGTGCCAAAATAGGCATGGGTGCGGTTTTTGAAGAATTACAGGGCAGCAGCTCGATTCAAGCACTGATTCCTGAACTGGCCAGATTGACGGAATCTGAAGACGCCAGCATTCGAAACGATGCCTGTTACTATCTGGGGCTAACCGAAAGCTCTCAGGCCATCCCTTACATTCAAAAATTGGCCCACGACAAGACCAAAGAAGTTCGGGAAACCGTCCATGATGCCATGGAAATCATCAGCGATGCCAGCTGATAGCATTCAATGAAACAATTGATTTTTCAATTTGCTTTTTTATGATATAAACAAACATATATACACTAAAAGATTTGAGCCACAAGAAAACATGACAAGCTTAATTACTGTTTCTATTTATCAGAACCTTTTGAGGCTCAATATCTTTAGATTCAAAATTAGCATGTTGTTGCTGAAACTTGTACCTATCACGATTATAACTTTTTGGGTGTCCCAGGCTCTAGCAACTGATTCTGTTCGAATTCTGGCTGTCCATGCCTACAGTGAAGAGTACCCTTGGACAAAAGGACAACACGAAGGCTTTGTCAAAACGCTCAAACAGAGTTTATCGACTTCACCCATAATTAAAACTGAATACCTGGATACCAAGCGAGTCTTTTTTGATCCTGACTATGCTGAACGATATGGAAAGTT
>Ga0316204_10004579_pt1 | contig 24547 bp, 26 predicted proteins | sample 6monrhotite_MG_2_FD_205661 | JGI IMG/M metagenome (GOLD analysis project Ga0316204, IMG submission 205661) | Microbial mat bacterial communities from mineral coupon in-situ incubated in ocean water Damariscotta River, Maine, United States -... | ecosystem: Environmental > Aquatic > Marine >... | reverse complement strand
GTAATTCGGAAAGTGTTGGAAGGACCTCAAAACTTGTTGGACTACCACCAAAATCAATAAACGGAACAAAACGATCTAAAATAAATTGCGAAGAATTCGCTAACGTACAAACGTGCTATTCTGCAGGCGCTAATTCCACTTTTAAACCCTCCATCTCTTTATGGATGTGTAATTGACAACCCAAGCGGCTGTTCTCCTTTACGTAAAAAGCCTCTGCCAGCATCAGGTTTTCATCATCACTTTTTTCAGGAAGCTCGTGGTCGCTTAGCACATAGCATTGGCAAGAGGCGCACATCGCCATCCCGCCACAAATACCAATGGTTCCTTCTGGAGCTAGTTCATACGCGCGCACCACTTCCATGAGATTCATATTCATATCGGTTGGAGCCTCAATAGTATGCGCTGTTCCCTCGCGATCAATAATTGTGATGTTGATATCTTGTTCCATTCCTTTGGGCGTGCCCCATTGCTGGGTCGGGCTTTCCGAGCTACATGGTAGCTACTTCAATCCCTCACGCAAATTTCGGATTAATCTATGGTTTTTACTACGGCTTTAGGGGCTTCTTTTTTACTTCCGTCAAATCCTTCCACACCACCTACCGTGGTATATTTCATAACATAGCGTTTGTTTGGGAAAATCCGCTGATACGCACTTTGACACATCAAGGTAGCTTCATGGAAACCACATAAAATCAATTTTAATTTTCCCGGATAGGTATTCACATCACCGATGGCATAAATGCCAGGGATGTTGGTTTGGTAATCCAACGTATTGTCTACTTTAATAGCGTTTTTTTCGATTTCCAGACCCCAATCGGCAATAGGTCCTAATTTAGGGGCCAAGCCAAATAACGGAATAAAATGATCGCATGCTTTCTCAGTCACCACAGTACCAGCTTTAATGACCACACTTGTTACATGATCTGCACCCTTCACTTCGGTTACTTCCGCAGGGGTAATCAATTCAATTTTTCCTGAATTTTTCAACTCTTGTACCTTTTCTACGCTATCCAAGGCTCCTCTAAACTCGTTTCTTCGGTGCACCAGGGTCACACTACTCGCTACATCCGTCAAAAAGATACTCCAGTCCAACGCACTATCACCTCCTCCTGAGATCACCACCTTTTTATCGCGGTATAATTCAGGATCACGAATAATGTATTCCACTCCTTTATCTTCAAATTGACCAATGGTAGTAATAGGTGGTTTTCTTGGTTCAAAACTTCCAAGTCCTCCAGCAATAGCTACAATGGGTGCTTGGTGTTGCGTGCCCTTGTTCGTGGTAACCACAAACGATCCGTCTTCCTGTTTTGCAATGGTTTCTGCTCTTTCGCCAAGGGTAAATCCAGGCTGAAAGGGTTCTATTTGCTTCATTAAGTTATCGACCAAATCGCCCGCGAGTATTTCAGGGAAGGCTGGAATATCATAGATAGGTTTCTTTGGGTAAATCTCCGAACATTGTCCTCCTGGTTGCGGCAAGGCATCTATTAAGTGGCATTTCAGTTTTAACAAACCTGCTTCAAACACGGTAAAGAGTCCGGTTGGGCCGGCGCCAATAATAAGTATATCCGTCTTAATCATTTAAATATCTTAAAATTTGAGGTAAATTTAGTTGAAAGCTCAGGCATCAAACATGACAAAAATCAGCCTTCCACATTGATGACTTGCTCAATCTGTGGTGCGTGCTTTTTAATCGTCATTTCTACACCACTTTTAAGTGTCATTTGATTCACACTACAGCCAACACAAGCGCCTTGCAATTGCACCCGGACAATTTTATCGTCCACTATTGACAGCAAGGCAATATCTCCGCCATCACTTTGTAAAAACGGCCGAATTTCATCCAGTGCCGCTTCTACTTTTCCAATCAATTCTTCTTGGCTCATATTACTTATTTACGGCGCTACATCCCGCCATGGTCGTTATCTGTATTGCTTCCGTAGGTGGCAAACTCTCATTTCGTCTAACCGTTTCCTCCACCACTTTCTTGGTCACTTCTATAAAGGCCGCTTCTGTCTTGGTATTTGCTTGCAAGGCCGCAGGACGTCCTACATCCCCAGCTTCACGAATTCCCTGTTCCAATGGAATTTCACCAAGGAAAGGCACTCCTAAATCTTCAGCCAGGTTCTTCGCGCCCTCTTTTCCGAAGATATAGTAGGTATGATCTGGCAGCTCCTTTGGAGCAAAATAGGCCATATTTTCTATAATCCCCAAAACGGGCACATCAATATTTTCCTGTTGAAACATCGCCACCCCTTTTCGAGCATCGGCCAAGGCCACATTTTGAGGCGTACTCACTACGACAGCACCTGTAATTGGCAATGCCTGCATGATGCTCAAATGAATGTCTCCCGTACCAGGAGGCAAGTCTAACAACATAAAATCAAGTTCTCCCCAGGCTGCATCAAAAATGAGCTGGTTGAGCGCTTTGGACGCCATAGGGCCTCTCCAAATTACCGCCTGATCTGGTTTGGTAAAAAAGCCAATCGACAGTACTTTTACCCCATAGCTTTCTACGGGTTTCATTTTACTCTTTCCATCCACATTTACAGACAAAGGGCGTTCGTCTACCACGTCGAACATAATTGGAATAGAAGGGCCATAAATATCGGCATCCAATACCCCCACTTTAAAGCCCATTTTAGCTAAGGTCACAGCCAGGTTGGCAGTCACCGTCGATTTCCCCACGCCTCCTTTTCCTGAGGCTATGGCAACAATATTTTTAATACCTGGAATGGCTTTCCCTTTAATCAGGTTGGGATTTTCTGGCTTGGCTGGAGCCTCCACCGTAATATTTACTTTTACTTGAGCTTCCGGGGAAACCTGTTCTTTGATTACCTGTATCACATCTGCCTCTGCTCTTTTTTTAATGTGCATGGCAGGAGTGGTCATTTTTAAATCCACAATAACCTCGTCGGCAAAAGTGATGACATTTTGAATGGCACCGCTTTCCACCATATTCTTTCCTTCCCCCGGCAGACTAATCGTCTCCAAGGCTTTGATTATATCTTGTTTTTTCAGCTGCATGTCTGTACTCGCAATTATTTAGATTAATTCTAAAGTACAAAGATAAGAGTTAGGTTTGGTAATTTAAAGGATGTTTATTGAAATGATTGATAGTGGGATAAGCGGATTTTTATTCAGAATAAAAAACAAAAAAGCTCCATTTAAATCCTAATGTGTCGCCCTCAATGTGTCTAAGTAACTCCAAAAAAAAGCCACCGTCAATAGGACGATGGCTTTCCTAGTATGCTTCAAAAAACTAGTTCATATCGATAGCATCGACTTTAGCTTCAATTTTTCTTAATTTTTCTTCCAGGCTCTCTAAGGATTTTAACTTGGCCTCCATTACTTGCATGCGAGCTTCTTGTTCTTCCAAAATCTTCACCCACTCATTACTCTTTAATCCAACGGAAACATTGATCAAGCTTTTCCCATTTCCTTCCGAAGAAGACCATGCTTTCCCAATGACCCATTTGAGGTCTTCCAAGCGCATATCATTTGGAGCAATCGCTTTGGCAAATCCATCATGATTTCCGGAAGCAACAATAAAATCTCCTTTATTTACTTTGCCTTTTACCAGGGCGGGTACTTGCCCCATAAATCCAACTTTTTCGAAGGCCTCTTTACGGTTTTCGTCTGGCATATTACCAAGCACGATTGGAGCCAAAGAAATAGTGAGTACATGATCTGCCTCTTCAGTATTTCGAGATATTTTACCTCCTTTAACTCCTACTACTTCACCCACTAAAAAGTTTTGTTGTGGATCTTCTTTTTCTAACCATTCGGCATAATCCGCACCTTTGGAACCATAAACAATTCCTTGGTTTTGAGCAACTTCATTGGTATTAGAAATATCCGAAGGCAAATCGGCCATATCAGAAGTAGCATCAAAACTTTCGATGCGTCCAGCCATATACGATCCTTCTCCAAAGAAGGTCACAAAATTATTGTTGGAATTTAATTGTGAATTTGCAATGCGAATGGCAATTCCATCTGCATTGGCACCTCCCGTGTTTTCAAAAAGTGCTACATGGCTTCCATTCACATTTCCGTCTCCACTAATAGTAATATTTGGAGAGAGTAAGTTGTTATTTACGGTGAGCATTCCATCAATCAATACATCATCATCAAACACAGCATTCTTTACCACTTGTAAGGTCCCTCCTAAAAAAGTTGGGCTGGAGTTATTAACAAACAAGGAATTGTTGATATCCGTTTTTCCACTTACCGTTAATGGACCTGTAAGCAAACTTGTGCTATTGTTATCCACTTTAAAGTCGTTGTTTAAACTTGTGAGTCCGTTGACCTCAAAATTGGCAGCTACTGTTGCTTTACCTAAGACATCGAGCTCGGCTCCAAACAATACTCTTCCCGTGGCCGTTAACTCATCGCTTATAACCGTAGCGCCACCCACACTTAATCCATCTACAACACTTGCACCACCGCCAATGGTGATGCTACCCGATACATCCGCTCTACCCGTCACGAATAGATCGTTGTTTAAGTTGGTGGGTAAGAAAACGGTAAGACCTCTTCCAATTTCCACATCCCCTTCCACACGTTGGTCTCCTTGTATGGTGTTGGAGCCTTCGATAGCTACATCACCTCCAATGGCAACATCATTTGAGACTGTTAGTCCACGATTTAATGCTGTTTCGCCATCTACATTCAATGATCCAGACAATTCGGTGGTGCTCCCATTATTCACAAACAATTCGCTGTTTAAGTTGGTCACTCCTTCCACAGTAAGATCTTCTCCGAGGTTTACATCCCCGCTTATATCTGCAGTTCCGCCAATGATGGCATTTCCAGTTACTTCTAAATTATTATTAATCGTTGTTTCGCCTTCAATGACAAAGTCGTCATTGAATGTGGCGGTCCCATCCACTTTGATGTCGCCTGTCGCAAAAATATCTCTGTGAAACGCCTGTGGCGTAAAGGTCAATTTTTCAGCACTTAATTGCACAAATTGTCCTAAGCTATAAAAGTCAATTTCTACCAATAAATCCTTTGGTTTCCCTTCCCAGAAGATTTCCGTAAACCGCAGATCGGAAGTTCTAGTGCCTTCACCAATGAATAGGTTGACCATTCCAAATCCATCTGTAGTAACCTCGTGGATTTCTTTGTATTCTAAAATTCCATTGTCATTGATAATCGTAAAACGCAAGGTGACATCTGTATTCGGTAAAATAGTCCCAGAAACATCATTTCCAGGCAATTGCTGACTGTCCGGATTCAAGATGACCGCCTGATAACTGATCGCATCAGTTTGCGCGTACCCTACTAGGGTTATGAATAAACACAAAAGTGTGTAAGAAAGTTTTTTCATCGTAATCAATTTATCGAAACCCATGGTTTCGTAATTATATTATTCTTTATCCTTTTTCTGAAGTGTAAAAACGAGACCAATTCCGAAGTCATTCGAATTATAACCTAAGTCTGCGCCTGTATCACTATTATATAATTGAGAACCTCTTCCAAATCTATATTGGAAAAATACGGCTGTCGATTCGGCCACCTTATACTCAAATGAAGCAGCGCCTCTAATAAATATGAAGGTTGTATTAAAATCTTCTTCGTTGAGCACGTCAAATACATCCGAATTAAGCGTTTGGGTACCCTGTAACATGATATCAGGACCCACGGTACCCTTTATGTGAAAAGAAAAGGCCTTTACTCTGAACAATTCAGCATCTAATCCTGCATAGGCACCAATATAGGTGGTCTCCCAATTGAGGTAATTTCCAAAAATATCATTCCCTACGGCTCCATACGTACTCACGCCGGCTCCAACTACAAAATAAACTGCCTTGCTAAAAAGTTTTCCGCGATACCCAAGGTCAATATAACTGTGATTCGAAGATTGAAGGTCTTCCAATTCGTTGGATAGAATATCTTTAAACTTGAAAGAAGTAACAGACTTACCTCCGTCAATATACAATTCCTGTGCCTGAGCATTGATGGCAAAACAGAGACAAAAAAGGAAAGAAATATAAATTGATTTCATTGGATAGGTTTACTAGTTTTTAATTAAGCGTGTTGAGAAGTTATCGCCCTTTACTCGTATTTTTAAAAGATAAGTACCTGCAGCTAACGAGGACATATCTAGTTGAAATGTTTGGGTGGGTGGGTGAATCATAGTTGAAATTTCTCGTCCTTGGATATCGTATAAAATGCTCAGAATTTCACTTTCTATCACCTCGCCAAAACTCACAGTTACAAAATTACTTACGGGATTGGGATAGATAGACGTTTGCAAACTACCCTCCTCATTTGCTGGTAAAGCCAGCACTCGAATAGGTGGTTGCTGAAAACCTTGTCGCATGGTATACCCATCTTTACTAATGGTACCAATCACACTGCGCTGGCCCACACTGGAAGATACATAATACTCCACATCGCCAACAACTACTTTCGAGCTACTTCCGCTCATTCCCAAAGTAGATCGCTGCTGGTATTCCTGAGCAGAAACACTGCCAGCGAACAGACAGAAAATCACAATGTATAATTGATTCATCATGGGTTAGTTAATCATTTGCTTCGCAATATAAAACCAATCATTCAATTAAAAAACTAAGCGGACATATATAAACATGAAAAAGCAAAGCCGCCACCTCACTCGAGCTCCTTCATTGGATCCCAAAAATGCCTTTCAAAATCTTGAATGCTATTGTTAATTACTTCTATTCCTTCTGATTCGAGAAGCTGTTGCATCAAATTAGTCCCGTCAAAATGGTGTTTTCCTGAGAGCAACCCTTTTCGGTTGACCACTCGATGCGCGGGTATGTCTCCATGTTTATGAGAACTATTCATTGCCCAGCCCACCATGCGAGCACTTCCCGGAGCACCCAAACACTTGGCTATGGCGCCATAACTTGTCACTCTTCCGTAGGGAATAAGCCGGGCTATTTCGTATACTTTTTCAAAAAAACCGTCATTTTTTGCCATCACATATTATTGATGATCTTGATTAAAGTTACTACGGAAATCGCCGCCGTAATGCAGCCAATAAGGTAATTCATATTGACTCTTGATCTTCTATGTTCTTGCTTTTTCCTGAAGAATTGTACGTAGAATGCCAGCATAGCAAAAGTCCCTAAACCTGAAGCGAACACAGCTGCCCATATCCCTATTTGATCAAAACTAAACCATCCAAAAGCACTAAACGTAACGCTTAAATACACCCAATAAGGAAGGGGAAGTAAATTTAAGGCAGCCAACAACATACCGTAAAAAAACCGATTTGTTTTAGAGCGTTTTATCTCCTTCGGCGCCTCGCGTCGTGTGTCTTTCGCTATAAAAAAGAAATAAATGGTAATGCAAAGAAAAATACCTAAGGCCACCTTTTGCAGCATATCTACTACTTCATCGTGCTTATCTAAATACCTCGCAAAGAACAAGGCAACCAATGTTTGTAAACACACGGTAATAGCAACTCCTAATGAGAATAGCAGGGCTACTTTTCGTCCTTGTTTCATACTTATTTTAGCTGCCGACATGTTCAACAAACCTGGAGGAACCACTCCTACAAGCGACGCCAAAAAGCCGATAACGAAATTAAGTAGTAGTGACATTGGTTAGATTGTTGCGTGAATATACACAATTATTCGGAAGACAATTTAAACCGAACATAGGTAATCTTTTTACCCACTTCTAAATAACCACTCTCGTAGAAGGTCTGAATAGAAGTAACCTCTTCTGGTGCGCCCTCACTCCCGTAAACGTCGTGGTGAGCGTATTCAATTGGCAGCTGCATTCCATGGAGCAATCCTAGCGTATACCCATGCATAAATTCACTATCTGTTTTTAAATGCACCACCCCTTCGTCCCGAAGAATCGTTTTGTATTTATCGAGAAATACCTGGTTGGTAAGACGGTGCTTAGTGCGCTTGAACTTTATTTGAGGATCTGGGAAGGTGATCCAAATCTCGTCCACCTCATCGGCAGCAAAACAATGATCAATTAATTCTATCTGGGTGCGCAAAAAACCAACATTCTGCAATGCTTCCTCCAAGGCAGTTTTAGCACCGCGCCAAAACCGAGCCCCTTTAATATCTACGCCAATAAAATTTTTGCTAGGATACTTCTTTGCAAGATTCACGGAATACTCTCCTTTTCCACAGCCCAACTCAAGTACAATGGGATTTTCGTTTTTGAAAAACTCCTTCCGCCACGTTCCTTTTAACCCGAAGATCCCATCCGTCAATTCTTCCCGCGTCGGTTGAATGACATTGGCGAAGGTTTCATTTTCGTTAAACCGCTTTAATTTATTCTTGCTTCCCATGAGGTATGTTCCAAAACAACCCTTCAAATAGAAAGGATTGCAGATTCTTTAAAATTTTGGTAAAATTAAGGAAATATTGGTCTGTAGTGAGAATCCCTACCTTTGTTTTTATGTAAATTATACATTTAACCTCCGAAGGAAAAATGACAGCAAGAAAAACGATACTTGTAGCGCCTCTAAACTGGGGGCTGGGTCATGCTGCGCGTTGCATCCCATTGATACAAGAATTGATGCTTCATCAATACGATGTATTGCTCGGTTCAGACGGCCCTTCCTTGCTATTGCTTCGGAAAGAATTTCCTGACCTCCCTTTTATAGAGCTTCCCGCCTACCACATTGAGTACCCCAAAAATGGTAGCTTTTTTAAGTTAAAAATGGTTGCAGCAGTTCCGCAGATAAGACGCGCCATTGCTTCAGAAAAAAAAATAGTAAAAAAACTTGTTAAGGAAGGACGAATTGACGGAATTATAAGCGACAATAGGTTGGGGGTACGACATAAAAAAGTACCGTCCGTATTTTTAACCCACCAACTCAGGGTTCTTAGTGGTTCCACCTCAGCATTGAGCAGCAAACTGCACCAAAATTACATTAAAAAGTTTTCTGCCTGCTGGGTGCCAGATGTATTGAAATCGCCCAATCTTAGTGGAAAGCTGGGACATCCAAAAAAATTGAAATTCCCTGTGACTTACATCGGGCCACTAAGCCGCATGAAAAAAGAAGATCGAGCCATAGTCTATGATATTTTGGTCTTACTATCAGGACCAGAACCACAGCGTTCCATGCTCGAATCTCAATTAGTGGCCATGCTACTCAAACAACCGCAAAACGTACTGCTTGTTAGAGGAGTTGTTGAAGATCAAATTCAGACCACTATAACGGATAATGTCACTATGGTAAATTTTATGCAGACACGGGAATTGGAGCGCGCGCTCAACGAGAGTAGGCTGGTCATTTCTCGTTCTGGATACACGACCATTATGGACTTGGCTGCGCTTGACAAAACAGCATATTTTATTCCAACGCCCGGACAATACGAGCAGGAATACTTAGCGAAACATCTCAAAGACAGGGGTATCATTCCGTCTTGTCGTCAAGAAAAATTTCGATTGGAAAAATTGGAAGAAGTAAAAGTTTACAGCGGGTTATCGGCAATCGAATCTGAGGTGAATTATGCGAGACTATTCAGCCTTTTCGAGGGTGAAAGAGAATTCTGACCCCACGCCAAACTGACTCTCCAAATAGATTTTCTCGTTATGTGCTTCAACTAAGTGTTTCACAATAGCGAGCCCTAAACCACTACCGCCTTCTTTTCGGGAACCACTTTTATCCACCCGAAAGAACCGCTCAAAGAGCCTAGGAATATGTTCTTTTTCGATTCCCTCACCATTGTCGGTAACCCGAACAATCACTTTGTTCTTTATAAAATCCTCTATACTCACTTCTGTTGTCCCATCCACTTTACCGTATTTAATGGAGTTTTCAATAAGGTTGGTGAGGATTTGTTGTATCCGCTCTGGATCGGCATTCACCATGACACTCTTTTGATATGGAATATCAAACTCTAGGGTGATGTTCTTCTTGGCTGCCTTCATCTCGAGCAAGTCAAAAACATTTTGCACCGTTTCCACAATATTGAATTCTTCTTTGTGCAATCGCAAATCACCTACTTCAAGCTTGGTAATCATATCCAAGTCTTTGACAATGTAAATGAGACGCTCGACACCTTTACTGGCTCTTTGTAGGTATTTTTTTCGTACCGCTTTGTCCTTCATCGCTCCATCCAAAAGGGTAAGGATATAACCTTGTACCGTAAACAGCGGTGTTTTCAATTCATGCGATACATTTCCCATAAAATCTTTACGGTAGCTCTCACGCACTTTCAAGGTTTCTATTTCCAGTTTATTGCTTTCAGCGAAACGTTCCACTTCACGAGTAAGCGTTTCCATATCAGTAGTTATATGCCTGCGATCAAAAGTGGAAGACTCTAACAATTGAACATTGTCGTAGATTTTCTTTACGCGTTTGTAGATAAACTTTTCCACACGGTGCTGAATGACAAGAATCGAAAACACGAAACAAACGAGAGTTAAGATTAAAAAGTGCCAAATGGAGATGACCCCATCACTGAAGTAAAAAAAAGCACTCATGCCGAGTGCTAAGAAGATGGTGATTAAGCCGGCTGTATAGACAGCAAACTTGTATTTTTTCTTAAAACTTTTGGCCATTAAACAACAAACTTATAGCCTACCCCTTTTACCGTTTTGAATCTTTTATCGCCAATTTTTTCTCTCAATTTGCGAATATGTACGTCAATGGTTCTACCGCCTACAACCACTTCATTACCCCATACACGGTCTAGGATTTCATCTCTTTTAAAGACTTTTCCAGGCTTAGATGCTAACAAAGCTAACAATTCAAATTCTTTTCGAGGCAAAATTAACTCTTCTTTTCCTTTTATAATCTTGTACTCTTCTCTGTTGATGGTCAGGTCGCCCACATTGATATTACTATCCGTCATATCAGTTTCCTTAAACCTGCGTAATAAGGCCTTCACCTTGCTTACGAGTAATTTGGGTTTGATTGGTTTTGTGATATAATCATCTGCTCCCGCGTCAAATCCTGCCACTTGTGAATAGTCTTCCCCTCTGGCAGTTAAAAAAGTGATGATCGTCTCCGAGAGTTCTGGGATGGTTCTTAATTTTTCACAGGCCTCAATCCCATCCATTTCGGGCATCATTACATCCAATACAATCAAATGTGGAAGGTGTTTTTTAGCGGCCGCAATCGCTTTTACGCCGTTCTCAGCAGTAACTATTTTATACCCTTCATTTGATAAGTTGTATCCTATAATTTCAAGAATATCCGGCTCATCATCAACAAGTAATATTCTAGTGTCTTTTTTCTTCATAATAAGTAAACTCCACTTTATACAGGTTAAATATACTTTATATTCTGGCTTGCTAAGGTTTCTTTAAAGGAAGTTAACGTTTACGTAACATTACGGCCTAAATTTATAAAAAATGAATAGGCTGAAACGAATAGAAAACTCCTATTTTAAAAGGAGTCCTTTATATAAACGTGGTTTTATTTCTTATTTTTGAATTCCCTTCTGAACAATACATGCTCGAACAACAAATTTTCTCTATCGCATCTCAACAAGACTTTGACCGTGTTGCCTTGTCGGTATTTCAATATCAATTTGAGCACGTGGAAACCTATCGAAAATACGCCATATATCTAGACAAGACACCAGCCAATGTTGGATCGCTTGCGGAGATTCCATTTCTTCCGATAGAGTTTTTCAAAAAGTTCCCAATTATTTCTTCAGAAAAAAAACCAACCATCTCATTTACAAGCAGCGGGACTACTGGTAGCGTCACTAGCGAACATTTGGTTGCCGACTTATCCATTTACCGCAAAAGTTTTTTAAATGGGTTTCGTCATTTTTATGGGGATCCTACCAACTTCACAATTCTTGCCTTATTGCCATCCTATCTCGAACGAGAAGGCTCTTCCTTGGTGTATATGGCAGATGCCTTAATTGCTGAAACTAAAGATCAAAACAGTGGTTTTTATTTATATGAATTGGAATCGCTAGCGCAAAAATTAGCCCAATTAGATTCGGATGGAAAACCCATTTTACTCCTTGGGGTATCGTATGCACTGCTCGATTTGATTGACCAACGTTCCTTTCAGCTTAAAAATACCTATGTGATGGAAACCGGTGGTATGAAAGGAAAGCGGAAAGAAATGATCAAAGAAGCCTTGCACGAACGGCTAAAAGTAGGATTTGGTGTTAAAGCGATTCATAGTGAATACGGAATGACAGAGTTATTATCACAAGCCTATTCCAAAGGGCAAGGTCATTTTTCTTGTCCGCCTTGGATGCAGGTTTTTACAAGAGACACAGAAGACCCACTTACTCTCATCCAAGGGAAAACAGGTGGTATTAATGTGATTGACTTGGCCAATTTGTATAGTTGCTCATTTATTGCTACTCAGGACTTAGGGAAAGTAGCTAGACATGGAAGTTTCGAAATTTTAGGTAGATTTGATACAAGCGATATTCGCGGATGTAATTTGATGGTATTGTAAATGACAACAGCTCCCAAAAAAAATAATGGTTGCCTCTGGATTTTTGTCTTCGGAATCATTAGCTTATTTGGATGGATTCTTCTCAATGTTATTGTTGCTTCCAATTCACTTATTACGGGTATTGTAGCTATGATTTTTGGTGCTGTACTCACCTCCAAATGGTTGGGTAGGCCGTCAGTTAAATCCATCATCGTTAATGCCGTCCTAGTATTTTTAATCATTACACTATTTCGTCTCTTCTCCGGTCTCTTTCTGGAAACTGTGACGGTATTGACGGAGGACAACGGCTTCAAAAAAGAGGAAGGCGTAACTGTTTCAACGATTGTGGAAGCCAAAGATACGGTACGAGTGTATTCGAGCCACAGGAAATGGCGAGATAACTACGGAAACAACTATCAAAGTGACTTGGTGGTTAGAGAGCAGGATTATCTAAGATTAAAAGATCATAATAGCACATTTAGCTACCGCTCCAATATGGGTCACTTTTGGGGGAATCTTTACGACTATATGGAGCAAGCCGACGGACCGAGTCTCGATCTAGTCATGACGGCATTTCAGGAAATTCATTCCCAAAAGAAACTAAATCAAATGGAATTTGCCGAGATGGTCGTCTCCTGCATACAGGACATTCCCTACTCGTTTATTTTTTCAGAAGAATGTCTTCCTGCGGAAAACTACGAACGATCTATTCGGACGATTTTAGAGGATTGCCCAGATTGCTGCATGGGGAATGTGCCCTATGGAATACAAAATCCAGTGTCATTTCTTCAGAATTTAAAAGGAGATTGCGATACGCGGACCGTGATTATCTATTCGATTTTAAAACATTTCAATTTCGATGTGGCTATCTTAAATAGTGAGTTTTATCGGCATTCCATTATTGGTCTCAACTTGCCTGCTACCGGAATCTATAAACTTCACTATGGTAAAAAATATGTGGTTTGGGAAACCACGGCTAAGTATTATGAAGTTGGGAAACTCCCAAGCAATTTTAACGATATCACCCATTGGAATGTGGTACTTACCAGTAAATAAAATAAACTTTGAAGGGTTATAAAAAACTCTTCTAACTAAATAACGAAACAATGAACAAGCAACTTTTCAACCTAGCTCTTTTTGAAATCATTATTTCTATTGTGATTTCCGTGGTTATTATTTACCTGTCTTACAGCCTGCTTCACAAACTTTTCTTTAAGAAATTAGACCTCAAAGGTGGAAATACAGCCTTTACGGTATTTACGGCGGGAGTTGTGTTATCTATTGGACTCATACTCAGTGAAATTGTCCCTTCCATTTCAAACATTGTGCGCTTGTCTACCACGCAAACGGACAAAATCGATTATAGCACTATTCTGCAATATTCGGGACTCTATTTATTGATTGGATTTTTAGTGGCCTTTATTATTAACGCGGCGGTATTTTTTCTTTTTTCGATGCTCACACGAGGAATTAACGAATTTGAAGCGATCAAAGAAAATAACATCTCGGTAGCAATATTAGTTGTTGCCACCCTGCTAAGCATCACGCTCATAGTAAAAGAAAGCATCGCTCTTTTAATCGGTTCGTTGATACCGTATCCAGAAGTTTCAAATTTTTTCTAAGAATTTGTAAGGAATTAAATAAAATATAGACTTACTAATTGTTATGATAAGGATGTTAAGATTCCTTCATAATTGGTTGGTTAGTTAGTTTAGAAAACCCTTCACGCTTGTGAGGGGTTTTCTTGTTATTTGTCCTAAACAACTTTGATGATAAAATAATTCTTTTTTCCTCGCTGCAACAACACAAATTGGTCGTTAATTAAATCCTCTGAAGTGACACTATAACCATCATTGACTTTTTCTTTATTGACTGAAATCGAGTTTTCCTTTAACGCACGTCGCGCCTCACCATTCGATTTTAAGAAACCTGTCTTCTCTGCTAGCGCAGCAATAATATCCAATCCATTTTGAATATCGGCCGCACCCACCTCCGCTTGTGGCACCCCTTCGAATATTTCCAAGAATGTTTCTGAATCCAATGCCTTTAAATCCTGAGAGGTAGATTTTCCGAATAATATCCCCGATGCCTTAATGGCATTTTCATATTCTTCTTCACTGTGAACTGTAACCGTTACTTCTTGCGCCAATCGCTTTTGAAGCAAACGCATATGAGGTGCCTCACGGTGCTCGGCCACTAAAGAGTCAATGGTTTCCTTATCTAAAAAAGTAAATATCTTGATGTACTTCTCTGCGTCTTCGTCACTCGTATTCAGCCAATACTGATAAAATTTATACGGGGAAGTTCGCTTTGGGTCCAGCCAGACGTTTCCGCCTTCACTCTTTCCAAACTTACTGCCATCGCTTTTGGTAATCAACGGGCACGTAAGCGCAAAACCTTTCCCACCACCAATACGGCGTATCAGTTCGGTTCCAGTGGTAATATTCCCCCACTGGTCGCTACCACCCATTTGCAGACTGCAATTGTTGTTTTGGTAGAGGTGTAAGAAATCATATCCCTGTACCAACTGGTAGGTAAACTCCGTAAAAGACATTCCTTCCTGTCCTTCTCCAGAAATTCTATTTTTAACTGAATCCTTCGCCATCATATAGTTGATGGTTATGTGTTTTCCAACATCACGAATAAAATCAAGGAAGCTAAATTCCTTCATCCAATCGTAATTATTGACCATCACAGCCTCATTTTCCACTCCCGAACTAAAATCTAAAAACTGAGCTAATTGTGCTCGCACGCATTCCTGATTATGACGTAAGGTGTCCTCATCCAATAAATTCCGTTCACTCGATTTTCCAGATGGATCACCAATCATCCCGGTAGCTCCTCCGACGAGTGCAACAGGCTTGTGGCCTGAGCGCTGAAAAAACGCCAACAACATAATAGGTACTAAATTTCCAATATGTAACGAATCTGCCGTTGGATCAAATCCAATATAAGCAGCTCTCATTTGCTCCATTAAATGTGTTTCGGTATCAGGCATCACATCATGGATCATTCCTCTCCATTGCAGCTCTTCAACAAAATTTTTCGGCATGTTATTTAAATTTCCGTAAAGATAATGGGATGGGTGAAAAGAGAAAAGTTTATTGCAAAAAAGACTCCATGAAATGCTCATGGGTATTTTAAGCAATAAACCTTATTTTTACGGAATGATTTTAGTCACTGGAGGAACAGGCTTAGTGGGTGCGCATTTGTTGTATGCGTTGCTCAAAAAACACGATCGGATTCGGGCTACACATCGGGCTACTAGTGATTTAGAAGATGTCAAAAAAGTGTTTTCATTTTACACCAACGATACTCAATCCCTATATAACAGAATTGACTGGGCCGTTGCTAATATCATTGATGTACCAGCACTCACTCCTGCTTTTGAGGGAGTGACAACGGTATATCATTGTGCTGCCTTTATCAGTTTTAACCCAAAACATTATCATATACTGAAGAAAACAAATGTGGAAGGCACTGCGAACATCGTCAACCTGTGTCTTGACTATAAGATTGAAAAACTGTGTTATGTGAGTTCGGTAGCGACCCTAGGTAACACGTTGGACGGTGGGTTAATTGATGAAGAAACGGACTGGGATCCTGAACTGAAAAATAGCGTATATGCCATTACTAAGTTTGGTGCCGAAATGGAAGTTTGGCGTGGTATTCAGGAAGGCTTAGCGGCTGTGATAGTAAATCCAGGAATTATCTTAGGCGAGTGGTTTTGGAATTCTGGCAGTGGGAGCCTTATAAAAAGTGCAGCAAAAGGCAGTAAGTATTACACAAATGGAAGTTCCGGGTTTGTGGATGTCTGCGACGTAGTAACGGTCATGATAACGTTAATGGAAGGACCCTTCCGTGATCAGCGCTATATTTTGGTTTCCGAAAACGTAACTTACCATGACTTTTTGAGTCAATTGGCAATGCACTTCAATCAAAAACCTCCTAGTAAATCGATCCGAAAAAACACCCTCTTGTTGTTAAGCAGTTTGGATTGGCTGGCCCACCTTCTATTCCGAAGCAAAAGAAAACTACTCCGCCCCATTGTAGAAGCGATGTTTACCGAAACTCTATATAATCATTCAAAAGTACTAAGTGAGTTAAACTTCAAATTCAAACCCTTGGAGGAAACCTTGGCCCGAGTAACAAAAAATTATTCCTCTTCTTCAACGGGTTCAGCTAACTGACCCCCGTCAGGATTCTTAAACGAAGTGTATTCGGTCGTGTCTTTCTTGGCTTTGTTTTTTTGTTGCTTGCGATTAATGAGCGTGTCCATTTCAGACTTGCGTTCGGTAAGCAATCGTTGCACCTCCAAAATAATCTCCGTATACCCTTCTAAGTTAGATGCATAATAGGTGTTGCTCGCTGCAAAAGAAGCACTGTCCACTTGATGTTTATTGTACAGCAGAGAATCCAATTTAATTCCATTATTTCGAAGTATCCTGTTATTGACGCTTTTACTTCTACTTGCGTTTCCCACATACGCATCGGCCAACACCTCGGTAAATTTCTCTCTTGAGAGCAGGTTTTCTGGTGGCTCTGGATAAGATACATCTTGACAACCAGCCATAACAAAAAGGAGTATCGCTATGTAAACATTGTATTTCATTAGCGATTAAAAGTAATTCGCTCCCCATGCGTCCTGTTTGGGAACTTTTGATTTTGGTAGGCAATCTTACCGTTGACAAAGGTGTGGGTGATTCTTGACGTAAAGGTCGTGCCTTCAAATGGAGACCAGCCACATTTGTAAAGAATGTTTTCACTATTCACCGCCCAAGGAGCGTTTAGATCCACTAGCACTAAATCGGCTTTATACCCTTCTCGAATATAACCACGGTCTTTTATTTCGAATAAAATAGCTGGATTATGTGCCGTTTTCTCGACAATCTTTTCCAACGAAATCACCCCTTTATGATACATTTCAAGCAAAGCCACCATCGCGTGTTGCACCAATGGTCCACCTGAAGGCGCTGTTGTATAAGGGTTATTCTTTTCTTCCATCGTATGAGGCGCATGGTCGGTGGCAATCACATCAATCCGATCTTCCAACAAGGCTTTCCACAAGCCATCTTTGTCTTTCTGTGTTTTTACGGCCGGGTTCCATTTAATGAGGCTTCCCTTTTCTGCATAATCTTTATCGGTAAACCAAAGGTGGTGAATACACACTTCCGAAGTAATTTTTTTATCAGCTAACTTTTTCTTTTTACCAAATAGCGCTGTCTCTTTTGCGGTAGATAAGTGAAACACATGAAGTCTAGCGCCCGTTTTCTTGGCGAGTTCAATCGCTTTAGAAGAAGACAAATAACAAGCTTCTTCACTTCGGATGATAGGATGAAGCTCCATGGGAATATCATCTCCATATTCGCTCTGATATTTCTCAAGATTAGTCTGAATGGTGCCTTCATCCTCACAGTGCACCGAAATGAGCAAATCTGTTTTACTGAAAATCTCTTCCAGCACAGCAGGGTCATCCACCAACATATTTCCTGTTGATGAACCTAAAAAAAGCTTCAATCCAGCGACCTTGGTTTTGTCTACTTTTAAAATCTCTTCCAAATTGTCATTGGTCCCGCCAAACATAAACGAATAGTTTACCCACGAGGTCGCTGCGGCGCGATCAAATTTCTCTTCCAGTAATTCAATGGTGGTGGCTTGAGGAACCGTATTAGGCATTTCTATAAAAGTAGTAATTCCTCCGGCAGCAGCGGCTTTAGATTCGGTTTCAATATTGGCCTTATGTGTTAGACCTGGCTCTCGAAAATGGACCTGATCATCAATCATTCCTGGCAGTAAATAGCAACCATCTCCATCTATAATCATGGTATCCCCAGACTTGGCGCTAATGCTCTCAGCCACCTCACGTATGCGATCATCTTCAATGAGAACATCCCCATTGATGATTGATCCTTCATTCACTATATGTACATTCTTTATGAGAACGGTATTTATCATATTTCGTATTTTTTAAATAGGCTTTTTAATTTCATTGAAATTACGCCAAATATAGCTTCGGAAATAATTCCAGAACTCATTTTTGATTCCCCTTTGGTGCGGTCGGTAAAAACCACAGGGACTTCGATAATTGTAAATTTACTTAGGTAGGCCTTAAATTTCATTTCAATCTGAAAGGCGTATCCTACAAATTGAATTCGGTCTAGATTAATTTTCTCAAGCACTTGACGTCGGTAACAAACAAATCCTGCTGTGGTATCATGAATCTTCATTCTAGTAATAAAACGAACATACTTTGAGGCTCCCCAAGACAATAGTACCCTGCTCATAGGCCAATTGACTACGTTCACTCCTGTTTTATATCGAGAGCCAATAGCCACATCATTTCCATTGGTGGCGCAAGCTTCATACAACGGAATTAAATCCTTCGGATTGTGCGAAAAGTCGGCGTCCATCTCAAAAATATAATCATAAGAACGCTCCAAGGCCCATTTAAACCCATGAATGTAGGCGGTTCCCAATCCCAGTTTACCTGCTCTCTTTTCCAAGAACAACTGGTTTGGATACAACTCCATGAGCTCCTCTACCTTGAGCGCAGTGCCGTCTGGAGAATTATCATCGACCACCAAAACATCAAATTTCTTCGGCAAGGTTAGTACTGTCCGAAGCAAATTTTCTATATTTTCAATCTCGTTATATGTAGGTATCACCACAATGGCACCTGGCATGAATTTGTTTTTGGCAAAAGTACCTCTTTTTTGAAAACGGCAATAGGATAAAATTAAGTCTTAGTAAAATTTTAGGATGCTGGACTTTCGAAGAAATTAAAGTATTCTAAAGCTCTTTGGTCCATTTTTTCAGTATTTTTATCCCTTCGGAACAGACCATGGACTACGGACTTAGAAGCATACAAAATTGGGATTGGGTAACACTTTTAATCGTGGTGTCATTTTTACTATTAGCGGTTACTCGACACTTATTCCCAAGAAGGTTTCTAGAGTTTTTACAACTACCTATCACCGATAAATACTTCAAACTGCAAGGGAAGGGTTACGAAATCAACCATCCTTTCAATATGCTTTTTTTTGTGATTCAAGTCATTTCAATTTCCTTGTTCTTGTACTTACTCGTTTTTATAAGTCAGCCAAAAGTAACAGAAGAAAACAATTGGCTTTATCTTCAGTTATTGACGGGCCTGAGTTTGTTCATACTTGCCAAGTACTTTTTAGAAAAATTATTTTCTAACATACTAGCTATGGAAACCTTAGTAAACAGTTATTTATATGAGAAATTAAGCTATACTGGAATCATTTCGCTACTAATTTTAGTAGGCAATGTTGTATTTTATTTCGCTATTAAACCCTCGGGAGTAACAATCTGGATATTCACGCTAGTCATAGTGGGTCTTCACCTTATGTCCTTAATATCAAGTTTTAAACGTAATTGGAATGTTATTTTAAGACATTTCTCTTATTTTATTTTGTATCTTTGCGCACTCGAAATTGCACCCTATATCATATTATACCATATGGTTAATTTGTAAGGGTATCAGAAAAGTAGTTGTATATGAAAGTGAAAACTATTTTAGTGTCCCAACCAGAACCTAAAATTGAAAATTCTCCCTATTTCGATTTAGTAGATCGTCAAAAGGTCAAAATTGACTTTAGACCGTTTATTCATGTTGAGGGTGTTTCTAGCAAGGAAGTCCGTACTCAAAAGGTAGATTTAACCAACTACACGGCTATTATCTTGACCAGTAGAAACTCTGTAGACCATTTTTTCAGAATTGCGGAAGACCTGCGATTTAAAGTGCCGGATTCTATGAAATATTTTTGTCAGAGTGAAGCCGTAGCCTTTTACCTTCAGAAATATGTGGTCTATCGAAAGCGTAAAATTTACGTTGGAAAACGAACCTTCACTGAGCTTTCTCCATTGATTAAAAAATACAAAAACGAAAGTTTTTTGTTACCCTCATCTGATCAACTTAAAAGCGAAGTTCCATTCGTTCTAAATGACCTTGGGGTTTCGTGGAAACAAGCTACTTTTTACAAAACAGTAGTCAGTGACCTTTCTGATTTAAGAGATGTTTACTATGATATTTTAGTCTTTTTTAGCCCGAGTGGAATAAAATCATTGCTAGAAAACTTTCCTAATTTCGAACAAAATGATACTCGTATTGCTGTTTTTGGCAATACAACAGTTAAAGCTGCTGCAGACAATGGACTTCGTGTGGATATTCAAGCACCTACGCCAGAAACTCCATCCATGTCCATGGCGCTCGAAAAATACATCAAAGAAGTGAACGGTAAAAAGTAGACACTACTTTTGCCAATACTACATCATAAAAAAGGACCGCAGCTGCGGTCCTTTTTATTTCTATACATTATGTAGGCTTTAGTCTGCTAAAGGCGCTCCGGCCATAATTTCGTCATTGGCATACTCCTCAAATTGTTTAAAGTTCTCTTTAAATGAATTGGCCAATTTGTGAGCTGTTTTATAATAGCCTTCATCATTCTTCCATGTCGACCTAGGGCTTAATACTTCTGTAGGCACATTAGGACACACTCTTGGTTGCTGTACACCAAAAATAGAGTGTTTGTGGTAATTGTCTTTGTTTGCAGCTTCCAAAGATCCATCCATGGCAGCAGTAATCATGGCTCTGGTATATTTCAACTTCATGCGCTTTCCTACACCATAGGGACCTCCTGTCCAACCAGTATTCACTAACCATACATGAACCCCTGCCTCTTGCATTTTTTTGCTTAACATTTCTGCATACTTCGTAGGATGCAAAGGCATAAATGGAGCTCCAAAACAGGCTGAAAAACTCGGCAATGGCTCGTCAATTCCTTCTTCCGTTCCAGCAACTTTTGCGGTATATCCACTAATAAAATGGTAAGCCGCTTGCCCTGGTGTCAATTTCGATATAGGAGGTAGTACTCCGAACGCATCCGCAGTTAAAAAGAAAATGTTTTTTGGATGGTGCCCAATGGATGGCACTTGTATATTGTCAATATGATAAATAGGGTAGCTTACTCGCGTATTTTGAGTAATAGAGGTGTCAGCAAAATCTACCACACCATTCTCGTCCATGATGACATTCTCTAAAATAGCTCCTGGCTTAATCGCTCTATAAATGTCTGGCTCGTTATCTTCAGAAAGGTTGATAGCTTTGGCATAACAGCCTCCTTCGAAGTTAAAAACCGTGTTTTCAGCCGTCCAACCATGCTCATCATCACCAATTAATTTACGTGCTGGATCTGCAGATAAGGTTGTTTTCCCAGTTCCAGATAATCCGAAAAAGATAGCGGTATCACCATCTTCACCTACATTTGCAGAACAGTGCATTGGAAGAGCATTCTGAAATACTGGCAGTAAAAAGTTTAGGGCCGAAAAGATTCCTTTTTTGATTTCTCCCGTATATCCTGTACCACCGACTAGCGCAATCTTCTTGGTAAAGTTTAAAATAGCAAAGTTGTGCTGTCTAGTCCCATCGCGTTTAGGATCAGCCATAAAACCTGGCGCATTTACAATCAGCCAGTCTGGTTCGAAGCCTACTAATTCTTCTTTATTTGGGCGCAAAAACATATTGTAAGAGAACATATTGCTCCATGGATACTCGTTTACCACACGAATGTTTAACTGATAGTTTAAATCAGCACAGGCGTAGCAATCTCGTGCATACACCTCTTTATTCTCCAAATAGTTCACTACTCTATCGTAAAGAGCATCAAACTTGTCTGCGTCAAAGGGAATGTTAATAGGACCCCACCACACTCGATCCTTCGTAATATCATCTTCTACAATAAAACGATCCAAGGGTGAACGTCCTGTAAATTCTCCCGTATTTATAGCAAGAGCGCCTGAACTGGCTTCTTTGCCCATCTTTTTTGCAAGTGTTTCTTGATGTAATTCTTTTGAGGAGAGCTGGTATTTTACTTTTGAAGCTTTGATTCCGTATTGTTCAAGCGAAATCGATTTCGTAGTTTGGTTGTTGTCGACCATAACTTTGTTTTTGTTGTACGACAAAAATAAAAAAACTGCGGAGATAACAGCCCAATAAAATTAGTTTTGTTCCGATTTTAACTTAAATATTCCATATCCCAAACGAAGCCAACCCAAAATAAATAAGAGACCACCAAAAGGAGTGATTGGACCAAGAAACCGAACTGAAAACGGGAGCACTTCTTTTAACGCAAGTAGATAAATAGAGCCAGAAAAAAGGAGAATCCCAAAACAAAAGAAACGCAGGACCCATAGTTTTGTTCCAGCACCAAGAGGGCGGGCAATACCAACTACTAATAACACAATAACGTGATACATTTGGTAGCGTACACCCGTTTCAAAACTAGCAATAGCATCCGCATCTACTAACGGCTTTAATCCATGGGCACCAAATGCTCCAATGGCGATTGTAATGCCGCCAAGAATCGCTGCCACCAGTCCTGTTCTTTTATCCAATTTGTTCATTGATTACCAATAGGTTTTAGTATTTTCGTTCCCGATGGAATGCGATCCTTTTGCATCGCTCAAATTTACGAAAATACACTGAATGCGAACTATTTTAATTATTGGAGCAGGTAGATCAGCTACGAGCTTAATCAAATACTTATTGGACAAATCTGAGTCGGAGAATTTATTTATCACCATTGGTGATATTTCAGAAGAAAACGCTCAAAAATTTACCCAAGGACACCCCAACGCCAAAGGCATTTTACTCGACGTTTTCAACAAAGAACAGCGACAAACGTCTATTAAAAATGCAGACTTAGTCATCTCCATGCTTCCTGCAAGGTTTCATATAGAAGCGGCAAAAGACTGTCTTGCCTTTGGAAAACATCTGGTAACAGCTTCCTATGTGAGTGACGAAATGCAAGGCTTGGATGCTGAAGCCAAAGCCAAAGGACTCGTTTTTATGAATGAAATTGGTGTCGATCCTGGCATTGACCATATGAGCGCGATGCAGGTAATTGATCGGGTTCGTGATGGTGGAGGAAAAATGTTGCTTTTCGAATCCTTTACAGGTGGCCTAATCGCCCCTGAAAGTGATAACAACCTTTGGCATTATAAGTTTACTTGGAATCCTAGAAATGTAGTGATTGCTGGTCAAGGAGGTGCCGCAGAATTTATTCAAGAAGGCACCCACAAATACATTCCGTACCATCGTTTATTCCGAAGAACGGAGTTTTTAGATGTGGAAGGCTATGGCCGCTTCGAAGCCTATGCCAATAGAAATTCATTGCATTATCAAAGTGTTTATGGCTTGGAGGATGTGCTTACGCTATACCGCGGAACCATGAGGCGCGTAGGCTTTAGCAAAGCTTGGAATATGTTTGTACAACTTGGTATGACGGATGACAGCTACACCATTCCCAATTCAGAAAACTTGAGCTACCGAAACTTTGTAAATCTATTTTTAGCGTATTCCCCAACGGATTCTGTAGAATTAAAAATGCGTTATGCCTTAAAAATTGATCAAGATGATTTGATGTGGTATAAATTACTCGAATTAGATCTTTTTAATGCTGAAAAGAAAATTGGAATCCCAAATGCGACTCCGGCGCAAGCACTTCAGAAAATATTAATGGACCAATGGACCTTAAAAGAAGATGACAAAGACATGCTAGTGATGTATCATAAATTTGGATACGAGCTCAACGGTGAGAAAAAACAAATTGACAGTAACATGGTATTGATTGGGCAAGATCAAACCTACACTGCTATGGCGAAAACCGTAGGATTACCTGTCGCCATGGCGGCTGTGCGAATACTTAATAAAGAGATTACCACTCCTGGCGTACAAATACCTATTACCAAAGAAGTATACGAACCGATTTTAAAGGAGTTAGAAACCTACGGAATCATCTTTAAAGAACACTCTGCGGATTATATGGGGTACAACCCCAACAATGTCATTGGATAACTAAAAAAAGGCATTCAAGTTTGGTTTGCACCAACACTCGAATGCCTTGATGATAGCTTTTCCTAGCGTCTTCCCATGAACATCATGATGAAATAAAGAAGCGTCGCTAAGGACCCTAATGCGGCCACAACATAGGTTCTAGCTGCCCATTTAAGCGCGTCTTTGGCTCCAGCATGTTCTTGTTGAGTGACCATGTTTTTTTCTTCCAACCATGCCAAGGCACGATTGCTGGCGTCAAATTCGACCGGCAAAGTAATAAATGCAAAGGCCGTTGTGACTCCAAATAATATTATTCCTATTAAAAAAAT
>Ga0316204_10004578_pt1 | contig 24547 bp, 17 predicted proteins | sample 6monrhotite_MG_2_FD_205661 | JGI IMG/M metagenome (GOLD analysis project Ga0316204, IMG submission 205661) | Microbial mat bacterial communities from mineral coupon in-situ incubated in ocean water Damariscotta River, Maine, United States -... | ecosystem: Environmental > Aquatic > Marine >... | reverse complement strand
TCGGCAAAACTGAAGTCGCCATGCGAGCCGCATTTATCGCCGTGCAGGAAGGCAAGCAAGTCGCTATGCTGGTACCCACCACTCTGCTGGCACAACAACACTTTGAAAATTTTCAGGATCGTTTTTCTGAATGGCCCGTGCACATTGCCTCAATATCACGCTTCCGTTCCAAAAAAGAGCAAACACAAATTCTCAAGGAGATGGAAAACGGTAGTATCGACATTATCATCGGTACCCACAAACTTATCCACGGTGATATCAAATACAAACGTCTGGGTCTGGTGATCATCGACGAAGAGCATCGATTTGGCGTGCGCCAAAAAGACAAATTCAAGGCACTGCGCTCTGAAGTGGATTTACTCACGCTCACCGCCACCCCCATTCCGCGCACCCTGAATATGTCCATGTCCGGATTACGCGACCTGTCCATCATCGCCACTGCACCGGCACGACGGCTGGCCGTAAAAACCTTTGTCAACCAATGGAACGACACCCTGTTAAAAGAAGCCTGCCTGCGTGAAATCCGCCGTGGTGGCCAAGTGTTCATTCTGCACAACAGTGTCGAAACCATCGAAAAAATGCGCCGCGACATCGAAGAGCTTATCCCCGAGGCCTCTGTGGAAACCGCTCATGGCCAGATGCGTGAACGTGAACTGGAACAAGTGATGACAGATTTTTATCATCACCGTTTTAATGTGCTGATTTGTACTACCATTATCGAAACCGGCATCGACATTCCCAATGCCAACACCATGATCATCAATCGCGCCGACCGCTTTGGGCTCGCTCAGTTGTATCAATTACGCGGTCGCGTTGGTCGTTCACACCATCAAGCCTATGCCTATCTGATTGTACCACCTAAAAAAACGATGACCGCTGACGCAATAAAACGCCTGGAAGCCATTGAGTCGATACAAGAGTTAGGAGCGGGCTTTACTCTGGCTTCACACGACATGGAAATTCGGGGCGCGGGTGAATTATTGGGTGAAGGCCAAAGTGGGCAAATGCAGGAAATTGGCTTCACTCTCTATTTGGAGTTACTCGAACGCGCCGTAGAAGCACTCAAGGCTGGCCGTGAACCGGAGCTGGATCGGCCGCTGGATCACGGTGCTGAAATCGACCTCGGTATCCCCGCCCTGTTACCCGATGATTATTTACCCGATGTACACACCCGCCTGATTCAATATAAACGTATTGCCAGTGCTAATGACAAAGCTGAACTGCGTGAACTGCAAGTAGAAATGATTGATCGTTTTGGCCTGTTACCCGAGCCCGCGAAAAACCTGTTTCGGGTTACCGAACTCAAAATCAACGCCACGCCACTGGGAATCAAAAAAATTGAAATGGGTGACAGTGGTGGACGTCTACAATTTGTACAGGAACCCAATATTGATCCCATGAAAATCATCGGCCTGATTCAAACACAGGCAAAAACCTACAGGATGGATGGTCAGGACAAGTTACGTATCATTACTGACCTGCCTGATGCAGAAGCACGATTTGCTGCGGTGGAGTTATTGTTAACGGAGTTGACTTAATTTCTGTTTTATCACATTTGACATTTTTCAGAATAGCCTAGCAGGTTCCCGTGCATCGTATAAACAACTTGGTTACAAGCAGCCAAGTTTTACAATACTCTCAGAAGTCTGATTCTACCCGACAAGCATGCCGGGTAGAATCAAACTTGTTACGTTTTAGAATGACCATAGCGTGGCTTAGGAACATGCACGTAATCACTTCCCGATTTGACATCTCATCTTATGTTATGCGCCAAATCGGGAAGTGATTACATGCATGTTCCTTATTTAAGGTCCAGTATCTTGACAGTATCATCTGCTTCAGTGCGCATAATATAACCCATGGCTTGCGGTTCCTCAGCCACCCATTCTTTGACAGCCTGATCGAGGCCAATGATTTTAGGAGGTGTACCTTTGCCGGTAAAAATCAAACGTGGCCAATAAAGCTTGAGTTTCGCCTCGCTCTTACCAATGATACCGCCATAAAAGAATTTGTGACTTTGTGTCACTTTGGGTTGGTCACCAGGAATAACTTTTGCTCCACGGGGAAAGAATTTTTTCTTGCCAAGATAGATTTTTTTTACATCTTCCACTGAAATTTCAGTTAACGGATTGGAAGGATGAACAACCACCACCACATCATTGGCATAGGCAAGCATCGAAACCATCCACAATACCGGTAAAACGGCAAGTTGGTATAGCGTAGTTTTCATTGTTATCATCTCCTAGAACACCATTTCAATGGCTACGCCAACGAGAGTAACATTTTTTTCGCTTGGCACATCCTCAAACAAGCCCACACCCCCTGTTGGTTTTTGTGTTGTCTCCGGGGTAACCCGACGCACCTCAAGTTTAAGTACAGAATTTGTCGTTAACTCTTTAAGCACACCAACACCAATAATTTTCTGGCCCCAACCACCATTAACATTCCATTTTTCCCAGGTAATGTGTGGCATATACCCATCGAGGCGGTACCCCCCCATTATATAACCTGAATTCATATCCATCGGCCTTTCTCCTCCATGCTTTTGGCCCATGGTAGCTGAACCAAATTCGGAAGATACAATAAAGTTTGCGAAATCAGCAACGACACCAGCGGTATAAGCAGTATGTCTTTCACCATCCATCATTGTTTTTCGCCCAAAGCTATTGTCAATATCCATAACACCGCTTGCTCCGGACAGCTCAAAACGAATTTCATCTTCCATGTTGATACTGAGCTTAGCACCGACAAGCTGGTTCATGTGACCATCTGGCACATCCACTACACCACCGAACAAATTAAGGCCAAATTCAATATTATCTCTAAAGGTTGTGAAACCGGCGTCAAAACCTTGATAGGAGACGCGCGTCAGGTTAGGCCCAGAAGCATCTTGATTGTAAAAACCCTCTGGAGGGCGAATCCAAGGATAGGTATAACCTATATCAATATACTCGTTATACATACCAACAGGATATTTTATTTTACCAAAACGCAATGTCGTGCTTTCATCGAAATCGTAACTGGCAAAAGCCCAGTCCAATTCCATTACAAATTTTTCGGTGTCTTTTCCTTTAATCTGCGCAACGAAGCTCAAACTCTCATCCACTTGTGTTGAAATGTTTAAACCCATACGTGTATCTTTGGTGCCACCAGCATCGGTTACATCACCTGAATATTCTCCATCAGAAGTAATCATTAGCGCAGACGTCAAATATCCATGCCATTGAATATCACCAATCTCTCCCGATAGCGCAGTAAGTGGCAAGACCATGCTCACTGCGGCTAAACACATTGGTCTTATCCCTAGGTTGAATTTACGAATCCTACTCATGAAAAACTCCTTAATGTTATCTACGTAGTGACACGCGGTAACTAAATATTACGTTGGTAAAACGATGCAATCAATTTTGGTTTATCTTTGATAAATTATTTTACCTGATAGTGGGGCATCAATTAATTTTTTAACAGAAAGTATTATTATCAAACTACGTGACAGAGGAATATTACATGACTTGTTAGAATGTTTTGTCGTTTAAAAAACATACACATATGTGTATAAAGTTTCTTGTTTTTTATTATGCATATAAAATCTATAAGTTATCTGGAAAATAGTAAAGAATTAAACAAAATATAAATTAGAAATATCCCACTGAAGAGAATGCAAAGTTATCTTGGACACAAGAAAGACATAAGGGATATACCTTAGAGGCATTAACCAAAACTGAAGAAAATAACGACACGCTACCGATAGTAACGTTTCTTACAAAGGAAAACCTGTAGGCAAAGTACCGATAGTTGGAGATGTGAATAAAACAGTGCGGTTCGACAAATGACAAAAATATTAAAAAGTAATTTCCACGAGCAGCACAACAAGGGTAGGATTAATTAAAATATCAATTATCTTGATTTTTGAAAAATTAATGGAAAAGTTTTATAACTGTAAGTATGGAATGAAAATGAAAGTTAATTTATTTAGCGTATTGTTAACAACAACAATGTTGTTCATTCTGCAAACAAGTTATGCCGAAATATTTCGTTGGGTTGATGAGTCCGGAAAAATCCGCATTGGCATTAAACCCTCCGACGAGCCAGACAATGTGGAAAAAAATCAAGATAAAAGCACAAAAACAAGTAAAGCTCTCCAGGTAATTACTGATCCTGTAATGCCAGAAGTGGTACCCGTAGCACCTGAAACTGTAGTGCCTGAAACTGTAGCACCTGAAATTATTGAAGAACAAACAGCGCCTGCTGCCAAGATCATCGAAATACCACAAACAATTGCACCCGTGCTAAAACCCGATCCGGAACCCGTCGTAGTTGCGCCAGAAGTCATCCCTCCAATAGAGGAAGAAATGTCTGCCAGGGAACGCAGTAAAGAAATGTGTGTTGTGTTTACCGGTTATGTGAATGATTACAAAGAAAAGGTGGGAGATTGTTCGTCAAGTTTTTGTGATATTTACAAACGCTCATTAGCACGTTATAAGAAAAAGCGAGAATCTTACTGTAAATAACTGCTTGTATAGCTTACGTGTGTTTTTTTCTTGCTAAAACCAATTTCCGATCAAACGCTGTGATGCGATCCAGGTAATGATTTTTAGTCTGAACAGTAAACGGGTTACGCCTATCATCACACAGATGAGCATGCAGGCGCACTGCCAGGCCACGCCCTTTGTCCAACATCACTTCCAGTGCATTTTGGCCTGACAGTGGTCCTGGTAACTGGCAAAACAACATCAAGCCAGGAGTTTTCATTTCATCCAATTTTTCCAGATCAAAAAAGCCAGGTTCCAATACAGCGGCAACGCTGAACACCGCATCATCATTTTTGGAAATGTCTTTTTTATCGGGATCATAAAAATGGAAAATACGCATCGCGCCATACAGCAAGCCTTCCGCTTCCAACGCCTCTTTTATTTCCGAGCCGTTAAAATTCTCTCCTTCATCCGCAAATATGCTCACTGACAATACCAATGGCTCAATACCCGGTGGTATGGCGGACTGCTCCAGTTCTTCATCTAATACGGTGTCGGCAATATGTATTTCCGCTTCCGCCATGGCTAGGTCCGCGGGGATTTCCACCTCGGTAATTTCATCTTCAATAACCCCAAAGTGCTTGACATTGATTGCTTCACTGTCGACTTTTATTGAAGGTTCGACGACAGAGTTAGCTTCAGGTGCATCTACCTCAGGCACATCTACCAATGACATATCATGCCATTCATGTCGCTCTGGTTTTTCGGCGACGGGCTCAGATATTCCCATTGTGGGTTCTTTTTTTACTGTGCTACGCGCCACAGCGATTGACTGACGGGTGGAACTTTTTTTCCAGTCTGCTTTTTTACCGGTTTTGTCAGATTGTCCTGCACGCGGCTGTTTACGCTCCCGCGCCCAATCCTCACTTTCGAAACGGCCGGAAAAATAAATGGCCACCAACACAACGGCACCCACCAGCAACAGTATCCAGCGCAGGTCGTCCATGCGTCAGCCCTTCTTGTGAGGCTTATTGAGAGAAGAAAAATTGGCCACAACTATAAATTACACCTATTTGAGCTCTGTGTGTGGCATATCATAAAGGAATTGCGGACAAAAAAAACCGGCACCCGCATAGAACAACAGGTACCGGTTTATTGCGACGATTGCCTGGCTACGACAATCGCCGAACACTGAAGGTCGGCGGTTTAGAACGTGCCGATGAATTCCAGTGTGGTGACGTCGTCGTCTGCAATGCCAAAGGTGCCATCCTGAGAGGCATCGGTATCACCAGCAGACCACTCCAGTGCGACCGAAAGATTCTCTTCAATAGCATAGGTGCCATACAGTGTTATACGACTGGAATCATCAATCCCGTTGGCCTCAAAAGCCAGCATCTCGTATCGAGCTTTGACGTTCACTTTGTTGTTGACATCAAAACCTACCCACAGATTGGTAGCATTGTCCACAATGTTATCAGCAGCGAGGACATCCAACCCAACGGTCAACTGACCGGTTTTGAAGGCCGCATTGAAATCAAACACATTACCTGCGGTGGTTGGATTACCCAAAAGTTCCTGGTCATCCTGCGTGACATAACCCAGCTCAAGATCCAATCCTGTCATTGGTGTCGCATTCAGCACCAAAGCAACCGAAGTCTTGCCCTTATCGCCCGCATCATTGGTAGCCAAACCAAGATCATCGACCACTGCCAGAGTTACCGTTGCAGGACCTACAGCAGCAGCAGCAGCGATACCGGCTACGTTGTTGCCGTACAAAGCTGTTTGGTTATCAAGAATGTTCCAAACTACACCGTGGCTGGTGAAATGTATGTCCGGTGCATCTTCCAGTTCCTGACCAATGGGGTTGTTGAACAAGCCACCCATCACTGTTACCTGCTCTGTGGCGGCCCAGGAGAAAAAGGCCTGTTCAAGGCGACCGGAATCTTTACTACCAAAGCCTGAATTGCCTACCAGATTCGCGTCAAAATCCACACGAACAGTGACTGCTCCCATTTCTTTGGAAACATCAACCTCTGCTTCGGATGTGAAAACATGCTCAGCCTCGGTATTAGCAATAACGTCAATAAAACCACTCACTTCGGCATCATTAGCCATCGCAGCCAAAGGGGAAACCAGTGCGCTTGCAACAGCCAGTGCGACCATGTTCTTTTTAATTACTTTCATACTTACTTTCTCCTCGATTGTTGATATGTTGTTTTTATGCGCGTATTTACGCAGTTTTCATGAGGAGATACAAGCTTTTTATGAAAAAAACTGTAATTATTTTTTAGCGGAAACATTGGGCTTGACGGTCGGTTTGGTCGGGTAAACAGTGTTAATCCAGCATAACAGGGATGAATCTGCTACACGAAGGTTGTTGCAAAAATGATACTTTTATAACGCAAAACCGCTGATTTTGGTGCATCGTTTTAACTGGCCACCAACATCGTGGCTTCATCCACGTCCACCGAGACCAGGCGCGATACACCCGGCTCATGCATGGTCACACCATTGAGCTGACTGGCCATTTCCATGGTGATTTTGTTATGGGTGATCACCACGAACTGCACCTTTTCCGACATTTCTTTGACCATCTCACAAAAACGACCGACGTTCGCATCATCCAGCGGTGCATCCACTTCATCGAGCATGCAGAATGGTGCGGGATTCAACTGAAAGATGGCAAACACCATCGCGACAGCGGTCAGTGCTTTTTCGCCACCGGACAGTAGATGGATGGTGCTATTGCGCTTGCCCGGTGGGCGCGCCATTACCGTCACGCCGGTATCCAGCAGATCATCACCAGTCAATTCCAGATAGGCGTGACCACCGCCAAACAGGCGCGGAAATAACTCTTTGAAACCGGTGTTGACCTTTTCGTAGGTCTCTTTGAAACGTGTGCGGGTTTCACGATCAATTTTGCGAATGGCATTTTCCAGGGTTTCCAGTGCCTCTTCGAGATCGTTGTGCTGTGCGTCCAGGTATTCCTTGCGCTCGGATTCAGTTTGGAATTCTTCAATAGCCGCGAGGTTAATGGGGCCTAAACGCTGAATACGTGTGACCATACTTTCTAACTGTTTGGACCAATCCGCTTCATTTGCCTCTTCGGGCAGGGATTCAAACAGAGTATCCAGCGTGTAGTCAGTTTCATTGAGCTGTTCCACCAATGTTTGTCGCCGTACCTTGAGTTCCTGCCAAACCATGCGGGTTTGTTCCAGTGCGCTGCGCAATTCCTGCGCAGAACGTTCAACCTGATGACGCTGCTGGTCCTGGTTGCGCATACCGTGTTCCAGCTCCTCCACTTTGCGCCGGGCTGTGGCTAGCTCTTCTTCTACCTGCATACGTGCTTCCAGCAGCAGTTCCAGTTCTTCTTTCATGCTTGCGATAGGTGCTTCGCTTTCAGCCAACGCTGTTTTTAGCAGCTCACGACGCTCACCCACCTGAGTGAGCTGGCGTTCCATGCGCTCCAGGCTTTGTTTTGTGGCACTCAACTCGGTACTCATGGTGCGGTTTTTCAGTGTGTTTTCATGCGCGATATCACGATCGTTACGCGCCTGCCCACGTGTTTCATCAAGCCGAGCACGCAGAACATCCCGTTGTTCCGACATGACATTACGCTGCTCTTCAATACTGCCCATTTGCGCCAATGAGGTCGACAGACGATCACGGGCTGTCAGAGTGTCTGCTTGGTTTTGCTGCGTCTGCCCTTCCAGCTCGGCAATTTCCTGTTCAATATTTTTGCTACGATTGCGCATCTGTTCCTGTCGCGCCTGACGGCCACTGAGCTGTGCCTGCACTTCGGCCTGCGCCCGGCTGGCCTGATGCAACTCGCGCTGTAGGGTTTCGCGTTCGGCTTCCAGATTTTTGAGCTGTTCACGTCCTTCGCTCAGTTGCGCTTCGGCGGTTTCTACATCGCTACTCAATGAGTCGATGGCATGAGCCAATTCTTTCAGCTCCTGCTCGCGTTGCAGCACACCTGCCTTTTCATCGGCACCTCGCGCCACCCGCAACCAGTTGGGGCCGATCCACAGACCCTCTTTACTCATCACCGACTCGTGTGCTGCTAAACGCGGGCGCAATGTCAGTGCATCGGCTAAGGTGTCCACGGCGTAAACCCCCGCTAATACCGCATCCAGTGGCCAGGGTGCTTCGACATGGCTGCTCAGCGCCGTAGCCAAGTCACCAGTGGCGGCAAACAGTTGTTCGCTGGCAGTGCCCGACACATCAAACAATGCCATGCTGCCTTGTTCAAGTGTCGAGAGTTGTTCGGCAACAGTATTCATACCATCTACGCACACCGCTTCAAGGTGGAAGCCCAGCACACATTCCACGGCGTGCTCCCAGCCAGTAGCTACTTTCAGCCCTTGTGCCAGCCGCTGTGCCTGACTAAGGTTATTGTCTGACAACCACTGTGCTACCTCGCCTCCGGCCTTACCCAACGCAGCTTGTTGTAGCGCCTCCAGTGAGGCGTGTCGTCCCTTCATGGACTGTAACTGGCTACGCTGTTCATCCAGCGTGCCATTTAACTGATGCGTCGTTTCACGTACTTCCTGAATGGCCTGTTGATGACTCTGCAAACGCTCCTGCAATTCACTGGTCTGCTGCGTACTTTCTTCGACTTTGGCCAAACGTTCGGCAATTTCCTGCTCCAGGTCGCCGTGTGACTGCCGCTGCTGCTCTTCCCTCAGACGATTAACACGCTGCTCGTGCTGAATAAATTGCTGCTCCAGGCTTTGAATGCGGGTGCGCTCTACCTCGGCATTACGTGCCGGTTCCGTAGAACTCTGAGTAAATTCATCCCATGCTGCCTGCCAGTCCTGCATGGCCTGCTCGGCCTCTGCCAGAGCCTCTTGTGAGGCTTCCTGGCGGGCACCGGTTTCTTCCAATTGTGGCTGGAGTGTTTCCAGTGTCTGGGTCAGCTCTTCAATTTTGCGACGATCCGAGGCCAGATGGGTCTCCGATTCAATCCAGCCACGTTCGGCATTTTCCAGCTCCTGCTGCTGCTCGGCGCGGCGCTCGCTAGCGTGCTGAATAGACTGCTCGATACGAGCAATGTCTCCTCCCACACTGTAAAAGCGACCCTGCACCTCGTTGAATACCTCGGTGGACTCTACATTCTGATCACGCAGTTTTTCGACTTCGGCTTCAATGGCACGCTGTTGGGCCACGGTTGCCTCATAGCTGATTTCCTGCTCGCGAATCTGTGCTTCCCGTTCACCGGCCTGTACATCCATTCCACGCCAGCGCAGTGCAATCAACTGTCCTTTAAGAAGTCGCTCTTCTTCTTTGAATTCCTTATATTTTTCTGCCGTTTTTGACTGGCGCTGCAAGCGATCAATCTGCTTGCTTAGCTCTTCACGTAAATCGGTCAGGCGTTCCATGTTTTCCCGTGTGTGACGAATACGAGTCTCGGTTTCCTTGCGTCGTTCCTTGTATTTGGAAATGCCAGCGGCCTCCTCCAAAAATACCCGCAAGTCTTCGGGGCGGGCCTCGATAAGGCGTGAAATCATGCCTTGCTCAATAATGGAATAACCGCGTGGCCCCAGACCAGTGCCGAGAAAAATGGTGGTAATATCGCGGCGGCGGCAACGGGTGCCATTGAGAAAATACTGGGACTGCCCGTCACGGGACACGGTGCGCCGAATGGAAATTTCGTTGTACTGGGCATATTCACCCTTGATGGTGCCGTCGCTGTTGTCAAACAACAATTCCACCGTCGCCTGCCCTACCGGTTTGCGCGCAGTGGAACCATTAAAAATCACGTCCGCCATGGACTCACCCCGCAGATGCTTGGCCGATGATTCGCCCATCACCCAGCGCACCGCGTCAATCACGTTAGATTTGCCACAACCATTCGGGCCCACGACACCAATCAAATTAGATGGCATGGGAATGCTGGTGGGGTCTACAAAGGATTTAAAACCGGCGATTTTGATCTTGCTAAGGCGCATTTTATTGGAGGCTCTTCTTCAGGCTTCTACACGAGGGAAATGGATAGGGAGGGCACGATACCGGAGCCTTGCCGGCGGCACAATATTGACTCGCAAAACTACCGGCAAAAACCGTGAATATCACCGCCGATTCGGGTATCTTACGTGCCTGTTTATCACCCCTGTTTTTAGCCAAAAACATCAGCCACGAGCCAACAACATGTCAAGCCAACCCAGCAAAGCACTCGAAACCTTCGATAACCCCAGCCCGGAGCGCGACTACACTATTCGCATCGACATCCCGGAGTTTACCTGTTTGTGCCCTAAAACCGGACAACCAGATTTTGCCACCTTTCATCTCGAATACATCGCAGAACAATCCTGTATCGAGTTGAAATCATTAAAAATGTACATGTGGTCATTTCGCAATGAAGGTGCCTTTCACGAGGCCGTTACCAACCAGATACTGAGTGACATGATTGCCGCCTGTGCACCGCGTTTCATGCGCTTGACGGGTGAATTTAATGTGCGTGGAGGCATCTATACCTCTGTCATCGTCGAACATCGCGCTGATGGCTGGCAAACACCGGAACGGGTTGAGCTGCCATAATCAAGAACTTCGCCAGTTGGCTACAGATGCCGAACGCCCTCGATGGCTTTTTAATCAATTTCAAAAAAGGGTGCCTGTCTTAATTTCCGAAGAAACTCACTGCTTTCATTTTTTGTTGCATCGGTATAAGTATCAGCATAGAAAGTCATCTCGGAAATTTTTACAGGCTTTGATTTGTTATTGTATAAAGAAATGATTTTCTTCTGGCGAAGCGGTAGCTGACTTCAACGGACAATTGTAGATGCTTGCACAGAGAATGATTGGAATATTCCGTTCGATCAAATTTCTGTACATATGGAAAGCCCTCATTAACATAATTTTACTATGCGACAATATTGTTAGAGTAATAGTTTTTCCATTAAAAAATCCAGCACTAAACATCAACCCAAAGAGAAGAGTCAATTCACAACTCAGATATTAGATTAGCTTTTCAATAAGAGAAAGCGGCTATTAGCGGACACTGGGATTAAGAACAACCTGAGTTGAAAAAGGCATGGAAAAAATCTTGACCCCATCATATGATCGCGCTTTTTTTCAGAGTGCAGCTGCACTCTGCAAGAAAATCATTTCAGCTAGACTTTACTCTGAATCAATTAAGAGAGGGAAAAAAGCGTTCCTTTGTCATGTGTTGAATGAAGTAAAAAATCTTCAGCGGCATTCAGATCAAATCCACTGCATAGAAACATCTTCCGACTCTTCTTTAATAAATAATCTGCTGCTTTAAGCTTAGTCACAATACCGCCTGTAGCAAACTCGTGGGAAGGTGTATGTCCTTCGTTTAATGCGGCATCTGATATCTCAGAAAGATGTCGAATAATTTTTGCATCTTCAGATTTTGCAGGGTCTTTATCGTAATACCCTTCTATGTCGCTAAGAATTACTAATAAATCTGAGTTAGTGTGATATGCAACATGAGCAGAAAGTTGATCATTGTCACCAAATAATTGTTCCGAGATAGTAGTGATATCGTTTTCGTTAACAATGGGAAGAATATTATTATCTAATAGAGCATTAATTATTTGCTTAAAAATACTAATATGCGTGATGGAATCAAAATCCTCTTCTGTAGTAAGAATCTGGCTAATATCAACATCATAAATATCAAATAATTTTTTATAGACACTCATCAGAATGGGTTGCCCAATTGCCGCCAAAACTTTCTTGCTGATAATTTTTTTACGATCCAGCCTCAGCGCTGTATGACCTGCGGCTACCGCACCAGATGATACAAGCACCACCTCGTAACGTTTTTTTAATTTAGAAATAAGAGAAACCAAGTTAAGCATTCTTTCTTTAGCAATGTCATTATTCTCAGTTAATACACTGCTACCTACTTTTAATGTAATACGTTGCACGGTCAGTTAACATCCTCCTGAAATTAGACAATATCGTCAGCTTAATTGAGAGTATTATAATACTTGCTGATATTGTTTATTCTAACAGAATCGAGTTACCCAGTCGATCCACATACCCCGACACAAAATATAACCACGCGATGGTATAACTCAACATTAGGAGCAAGAACATTGGGGTTAAGTATCATATGCACGTTTTATTCTACTGACAGCCCTGCCCTGCTTCAATGGGATTTCTGTGGATGTAACGTGAACGCTAGAGTTGAGAGCTATCTTCCTCAACCAGAATGGCTTTATGATGCCCACGAAACAGAGAACCGTCCTGCTTTCTGGGTCGATTATAACGTTGCGTATATTGCCCATTGATATGGCGCATGGCGCGACCAAGATTCGCTTGAGGTGTTTTCACTAACAAATGATAGTGATTGCTCATCAAACAATAACAAAGTATCTGCAATCCAATTCGCTGATGAGCCTCATCAAGCATCTTTAAAAAGACGTTGAAATAATCTTCTCCATGAAAGATGTGCTGTCGGCCTCTATCTTGGTTCATGACGTTGTAGTAAGCGTTTTCATATTCTATTCGGAGCAGACGGGGCATAAAGTGGATGGTGTCAAATATGGCTTAAATAAGCCTATTATGATACTTGCCCCCTTTTCTTTCCCAGAACTTCAAGCGATTATTCGTCAAATATCGGAGGATTTATTTTGCCATGCCGAGCGCGTTCGTCGCTTCAGGATGTGAAAGCAGATGATTATCGAACGTGTTTATTGAATTTATCCGTGCGTCTATCAGCTTGAATCGTAGATATCCCTATAACGCGCCAGCTTTCTCGGCGGTGCTCGTGTCGGCAGCCCTAAATGTTTGAGTATTTTCACAGTGATTGCAGGAGCATCATGCGCCAGTTGGCTGCGTTTCGAGTGATTTTCAACCCATTGTATCCACCAATAGAGAGTAGTTGCCAAAGCCATGAAGAAAACATTAAAAATTGATGATGAGCAAGTTTCGGCCTAGATTCTCTCGATTCCGACAAATGGACATATTATGTTTGTATGCATTGATCCTGAAGCAAAAGAATAAGATACTAACGGAGTAGAATAGTCTGTCCAACGTATATACCCGTGGCGTTTGAGATTTAGGTTTTATTGCACACCCTCTTCATTCCATGGTGGCGTTGAAATTCCTCGCAATAGTCCGGCTATTACTCGACAACTGCTCCTACGTCGCCTAAAGCGCCTACTGTTGGCGTTCTACCTACGGCCATCCTTGGCCTAGTCGTCATTTCGCTTGGCCATGAAATGAAGATGACGCACACTAAAAGCCTAAATCTCAAACACCATGGATATATGTCTTTATGAACTCCATCCGCTTTCATTTATCCCCACTGCACCTTATCCTCCTGGCTATCACGATTGCTTTTCCGTTGACGGTGGCGGCTAGTGTCAAACCACAACAAGCCGTGCCAAAGGTATTGGTGAGCACTGCTGAGCAGACTGCCTTGATTGAAGAGGTTCCTGTTTCTGGTACAGTGATTTCGCCGCGGGTTGCGGAACTTGCATTGGAAGTCAGTGGCATTATCAACTCCGTGACGGTCGACATTGGCGATAACATCCAACCCGGTGATAAACTGTTACACCTCGACAACGAACTCCACAAACTAGCCCTCGCCGCATCCCGCGCTGCCAGCGAACAAGCGCGCGCGCAGATGGAGGATGCCAAACGAAGATTGAATAATTTTCAAGCACTGACCAAACAACACACCATCTCAGAAAACGAATTACAGTCCCTCGCCGCACAAGTTCGGATAGATAGCGCAGCGTTGGCAGGATTTCTCGCCGAACAGAAACGCCAGCAAGCATTACTGCGCCGCTACACATTGGTCGCACCGTTTGCCGGTGTTATCAGCCACAAATATGTCGAAAAAGGCGAATGGGTGCAGCCGGGCAAAGCCGTATTCAGGCTGGTGGACACAAACAATCTGCGCCTTGATTTTCAGGTGCCTCAGTCAGTGTTCAGCAAACTCGATCAGTTGACGGATGTTACGGTCAAACTGGATTCACTACCTCAACAAAATTATCGCGGCCAAATTGACGCAGTGGTTCCGGTGAGCAATCCCGACAGCCGCACGTTCATGATTCGTGTGGCACTCAACAATACACAGGTGAGTATGACGCCGGGAATGTCTGCCAGCGCAGTGCTGCGTTTGCAGCTTGGAACTCAGGGCATCGTCGTACCACGTGATGCGCTGCTACGTTATCCCGATGGCCGAGTCACAGTTTGGGTACTTAAACAGCAAGGCAATGAAATAACGGTCGAAGAGCGGCAAGTACAAACCGGCTTGAGCTTCGACAGTAAAATCACCATTACCAGCGGCTTGCAAGGCGGTGAGCAAGTGGTGGTTCAGGGAAATGAAGCCCTGCGCGATGGCCAGGCTGTAAGCGTGCAACCCAGCAAATAGGCCCGAGGAGTTATTCATGTTGGAAGCCATGGTCAAGCGCGGGATATTAATGGCGGTGATTGCACTGATCGTCACGGTGCTCGGGCTAGTTGCGGCGTTAAACATTCCCGTTCAAATGATTCCCGATCTGGAAGTCCGCACCATCTCGGTTCGCACCACTTGGCCTGGCGCCACACCTCCAGACGTGGAGAAAGAAATTCTCATTGAACAGGAAGAACATTTGCGCAGTGTGCCTGGTTTGCAACGTGTTGTATCTTCCGCTTCTTTTGGTCGTGCCGAGATTGAGTTGGAATTTCCTTTTGGGATCAATCTTAACGACGCGATGATTCAAGTGGTCAATGCTCTGAGCCGCGTGTCGTCTTATCCGAATAATGTTAACGAGCCGCGCATCTACGCTACTTCGTTTTCCGCCAACTCTTTTATGTTCTTCCGCGTCATGCCGCTGTCGGGAAATCCACGTAATCTTGATATGGTTCCCATGGAAGATTACATCCGCGACAACGTGGCCTCACGCATGGAAACCGTGCCCGGTGTTTCAGAAATTTCTGTTTATGGCGGTGCAGAACGGCAAATTCAGATTCTGATCGACCCTGCCCGTTTAGCTGAACGCAAGCTCACTATCAGTCAGGTGAGGCAAGCCATTATTCAGCGTAATCGCGATGTTTCCGGTGGCGAAATTGAATCGGGTAAACGCAGTTATATGCTGCGTACTATTGGTCGTGTGCGCGATGTGGATGAATTGAGCAACATTATCATCGCTCGCAACGGTGATGCGTTGGTTCGCCTTGGGGAAATAGCCGAAGTTAAACTCAGCCACTTTGAAATCTCTCGCTATTCCTACACCGACGGTAATCCGGTCATTGGAATGTCGGTACGCCGCCAAGCAGGTTCAAATGTTATCGACATTAAAGCTGCGATGATGCAAGAAGTCGCTGCTATCAACCAGGAGCTGTTAGAACCCGCCGGTATGTCCATGCGTTTGGTGGCTGATGATGTCAGTTATGTAGACGCTTCGCTGTCCAATGTGTGGACCAATCTGCTCATCGGTGCTGTATTGGCAAGCTTGGTGATGTTTCTGTTTTTACGCTCAGGCAAAGCCACATTAATCGGCATCATCGGTATTCCAATCTGTACCATCGCCGCATTTTTTGGCCTAATGCTCGCTGGGCGAACCATTAACGTGATCTCCCTCGCCGGTGTTGCCTTCGCCCTCGGCATGACACTGGATAACAGCATCGTCGTGCTGGAAAGCATCGAGCAAGCGTGGCGTCGAGGCCTGAATCGCTGGCAGGCCGCCATCGAAGGTGTGCGAAAAGTATGGCCCGCTGTTTTAGCTTCCACCTTGACAACGATATTAGTGTTTGTACCGATTATTTTTATTGCTGAAGAAGCTGGACAGCTTTATTCCGACATCGCCATCGCCATATCCGCCTCTATCATCGCTTCCATGTTGGTTGCCATTGCTGTGCTACCCGCTGCTGCAGCGCACTTTGCCTTTGATGACGATGCTGATCGGGAAACAGCCCGGCCCATGCGCTGGAAAAAACTTATTGTTAACGGAGTGGGTTCGCTTATAAAAACCCGACCACGACAGCTCCTAACCATCGCCAGCGTTACCTCGATCTGCGCGGCAATTATCATGTTTCTCACACCAGCAGCGGAATATCTGCCGGAAGGGGAAGAGCCTAAAGTGTTTGCCTCCATGAGCCCGCCCACTGGCTATAATCTGCAGACGATGACCGATATTGGCCATGATGTGCAGCAGTATTTCATGCCGTTTTTAGCGCATTCGCCTGAGCAATTCGAACGCGGCGAAACCGATGTCCCCGCCATGGACTATTTCAACTTAAGCATTCAGGCATCACGGATAAGGATAATCGCCCAACCGAAAGACCCCAAGCAAATCAAACCACTGATGGACGCCATTGACCGCCACTATCAAAGCTACGTGGGAATGCGCTCCTTTGTTTCCCGCGGCTCGATTATCACCAGCAATAACGGCGGCACACGCAGCGTGAACCTGGATATTTCAGGGCCTTCATTACAAACAATTTACAGCGTTGCACTGCAAGCCGAACAACGCGCAAAAGAAGTCTTCGACGGACCAAGAGTGCGCTCCAATCCATCGTCGTTAAGTCTCTCACAACCGATGGTGGAAATCAGGCCAAAGTGGGAGCGCCTCGCAGAGCTGAACATGACGCATACCGACATGGGCTTCACCGTTGCTGCTATGACCGATGGCGCATTTATCGATGAATTCTTTCTCGATGACGACAAAATCGATATGTACCTCTACAGCAATGCCGGGCAAAGCGCGACACTGGACAGCCTAGATCGCTTGCCGGTCTATACGTCAAACAATTCCGTTGTGCCATTGTCATCAATTGCCACGATCATAGAAACCGTCGACACGGGTAAAATTCGTCGTGTTGACGGTAAAAGAACGGTTACCTTAAACATCATCCCACCCGACAATATTCCCTTGGAAACCGGTGTGGAAATGGTTAAACAAGACGTGGTCGCTTACATGCAGGATGCGGGACTGGTTCCCGGCAATGTGAACATCATTATCTCCGGCGCCAGTGATCAACTCCAGGCAACCCAGGCAGCTCTAACCGCCAACTACGCAGTGGCACTTGTGATCATTTACCTGGTGTTGGTGGCAATCTTCTCCCATTGGGGATATCCATTGTTAATCATGACCACGATACCGCTTGGCATCGCCTCAGGCATCGTCGGCTTGTGGACGTTGAACACCGTCGGCGGCTGGTTGCCAGCAATCGGTTATCCAGCAGTGACTCAATCATTCGACATGATAACAATGTTAGGATTTCTCATCCTCATGGGCACGGTGGTGAATAATCCCATATTGATTGTACATCAGGCCATGCTCAATGTGCGCGATCAGGCTATGGCCGCGAAAGATGCCGTTAAAGCGGCAGTGGATACCCGATTGCGCGCTATCGCCATGTCCACATTAACAACTGTTTGTGGATTGGCGCCACTGGTGCTTATCCCCGGTGAAGGTACCGAGCTTTATCGAGGCGTTGGTATTATCGTGTTATTTGGTTTGTTAGGCACCGCGGTAGTTACATTGACGTTTCTACCTGCGTTGACCATGTTCGCACTTCGGCGGGCGCAAAAAATCTAGCCTCAACTCCTATCCACTCAAATTACGAAAAGTATTTTTATATTAAAAACATATGTAACGATACGAGAAATTGCCCTCCTCGCATGTCGAATTTTTCACATAGTTAGTCGAATCGAGAGCTTGTGCTATGCGCTGTGGATAAACTGTGTTTTCCAGGTTCAATCTCATCGAGACTGATAGGGCAGTCAATTTTAAACACGACGCCTTCATTGGGCGGGCTGAAGCATTCAATTCTACCGCCCAGGGTATGCGTCACGAGATTGAACACAATGTGCATGCCCAAGCCAGTGCCGCCGCTACCCCGTTTGGTCGTAAAAAAGGGATCGAAGATTTTGTCTATATAGCTTTGGGGAATGCCTTTACCGTTATCCGCGTACTTTATACATACCCAGTCGTTCTGCCTGATGATATCAATATTTATAGTGCCCGCCGCGATTTCGTCGAAGCCGTGAACCAGCGAATTCATGAACAGGTTGGTGATGATTTGTGAAAATGCTCCAGGATAACTGTAAAGCGAAACATCCTCTTCGCAGTTGATTGCTACAGTATGCTGGGTGCGTTTCAGTTTTGGCGTCAAACTCTGCAATACTTCTTCAATGTAGTTCTTTAATTTAAACGCTCGTCGCTCGTCGCTGGATTGATCCACTGCAACCTGTTTGAAGCTGCTGATTAACTCTGCCGCTCGCTCCAGATTGGCCAGAACCATTTCGCTGGATTCAAGGCCGGTGGCCAACATGGTTTCGAATTCGTTCCGGGTCAGTTGTCCGTCCTGGTAGCGTTGACTGTATTCCTGTAGCTTAAGTGCTAAGTGGGAGGCGGCCGTCACCCCGACGCCAATGGGTGTATTGATTTCATGAGCAACGCCTGCTACCAGACCGCCCAGGGCGGCCATTTTCTCCGACTGCACCAATTGCTTTTGGGTTTCGCGCAAGGTCACGATGAAGTTTTCCAGCTGGGTGTTGGCAGTCTGTAGATCCTGGGTGCGTGCTCGCACACGGCGTTCCAGGTCCGCATTCATGCTGAGTATTTGTCCTTGGGCCTTTTTACGCTCAGTAATGTCACTAAACGTCACTACGGAGCCAACGACCTGCCCTTGGTGTTCCATCGGCGTTACGCGCACCTCCACCGGTATGGCATCACCGCTTTTGCACCATATCTCTTCGTCTTCCGTGGATAAGCGTTCACCATGGCAAATTGCCCGGACGATGATGTTGTCGTGTTCAGAAAAGCACGCGTTCCCTCCACCCTTTTCATGAATCAATTGCAGTACACTGGCGCCGATGAGCTCGTCAATGCTGTTATAGCCCAAAATGGAGACACAGGCTGGGTTGGCGAAGGTGCAGTCGCCTTTCTTATCCACGCCATATATTGCCTCGCCGGTAGAATCCAATAGCAGACGCACCTGTTCCTCGCTGATGCGAAGTGAGTGTTCCACATTCTGCCGGTGGGCGATTTCTTGCTTGAGATCCTCTTCCACGCGATCACGCTCGATCAGCGCCTCGCGGAACACTTCAATGACTTGGTCAACGGCGCCGAATTCGTCGCGCCGACGGTGATCGATTGGGTCAAGAGTCATGTCACCCCGCGTCAGCCGAGTTAGGCGTTGGATGGTCGATTTGAGGTCGGCGCTGAAAAGGCTTGCCAGTAGGCCACTTGCCACCGCCACCAGCACTATGGCCGCACCGAGAACCACAAAGAACCAGAAGCGATTCTGCTCCACCGTGGATTGCACGTGGATAAAATCACGCTGGGTTCTGGCCTCTACTGCATCAATGAAGGAGAGAAACTCGCTGTTGGCGGCATCGTAGGAGGTGTTGGCGCGCAGAGTGAACTGGGTGATCAAGTGTAGCTCCACCGACGACATCAACACAGTCGAGCCCATCTGGTCGCGGTACTCTACCAGATGTCGGCTGAGTTGTTCATAGATAGCGTGCTCAACGCCGTTCAGACGATAGCTGACCTCAAGGGCCTTCAGTGCTTTGATGGTACTGTTGACTGCTGTAATGTTCTTACGCCCCTGGGCGTAGATGTCACCCTCACCGACCCCATCACGCAATGATAACGCGAGCAGGTTGATGAATTTCACATGATTGGTGGAGAACTCGGAAAACAACCGCGACAACTCGCGCATTTTCGGCAAGTCATGGTCATTGATCCGTTCCAGCAGCTGCTTTTCTGCCTGCTGGGACGCTAGGAACAGGCCACCGAGCAGAGCCATTAGCATAGTGGCAATGATCGGGAGCAACAAGAACTTGGCCCGGATCGACAGGTTTTCCAGCATTCTCATGCCCATTGCCCCGAGAAGCTCATATCAAGCAGAGATGTGTCCGCTTCTCAGGGTAGCGGCGGCGCGATTTTTAGTAGCGCCTGCCAGCGGTTCGGCACGATGGTGGCGATGTAGCGGTAACTGCCATTGCCTATGGGTTGGAACACCACCGCCACGCCTTCCGGTTTGGGCCAAATGCCAGTGGCATCCTGCAGGTTGGCGGTGTGCGCGGACAGTACAGTATTCGTGCCTGGCACCGCAGGTGGGGTCGAAAGCATGTGGCGCAAGGCCTTGGCCTGACGAGCTACCGTCTCTTCATCCGCGGTAACCGTGTGCTTGAGGTCATCGCTGATCTCCATGCGACCGAAAGCCCTCATGGCGGTGTCAATGGAGCGGCAATAAGGGCTGCTCAGGATGGTGGACACGCGGATGTCGAGATCGCGTATCGCTTGCCCGATCCCTTGCATCTGGGCTCGCCCCTCTTCTGACAGTAGACGCTGGGTAGCGCAGTTCTGCAAATTGTTGCGGTCCCGGTCATGGGTGGAGTGGTCGGTAATGGCATGGCGAAAATAAAGCACATAGCCGCCATCACGCAAGGCTTGTACCAGTTCGACCGGGCTCAGCGTATCGGGTGGACTGTCCGGCTTGTGCGCATCATTGGCAGCCAGTACTACAAGGGGGGAAAACAGTGCAAACAAGCCTGCCCATCTCTGCCATGAGTTCCATCGGCTTTTTCTTCGCATTACAACCTCCTTATCCATATCTTGGGTTACCGCCCAAATAGCGGCGCTTACTCACGAAACCTTCAGCACTGGCCGAAGCGTATGCAATAGCGAAACTTGCCCCGTTCGCCCTAAGTCCAGCGGTAGTGGGCATCCTTATTGCTAATGGTCGAAAAAGACCGTGGTCTGGGTGTCCGACAGAAAGCCTGTCAGTTGGTCAGCCGTTGTTAAATCTTCGCGTTTCATGATGGTTTTTGTCCTCTCCTCATGAACATAATCCGCTCCGGCTTCGGCTCAACCCGGGCTCATTTCGTGTCCTCCCCTCAGACTTATTTCTATATGAGGTAGGGTCAGACCGGTATACGTGTCCTGGTTGTGATGTCGGATTGGTATTGTCTCCATTTTTGATAAGTCTGAATCCATTTCCAATTTATGGATGTTTAGTGATTGAGTTATTGTCACGTTTTTGATCTGGTATTTGGAGTGAGTCAAGGGTAGCAACATAGAGCATAGGGGTCAAACATAGGGGTCAAGTATCATATTCTCGTTTTATTTTACTGACAGCCCTACCCAGCTTTGCGTCCACCGCCATTCGTGACTTAAGCTTCGCAATGGTCGTTGGAATACTGCCTGTGCGTTTTAAACCCGTATAAACTGCTATTTCACTCAGTTTCGCATCGCAAATTTCTTGCGCTAGATACATAACAACCCAACGTGGGATATTTTCAGCCACTCTCCCACGCTGACTTATTTTTATCGTTTCCAGCTCAACTTTAAAACGTCTGGCGACCGACTCTGCCACTTCGCTCATACTCGGCCGAAAAGCGCGAACAGTCTCCCGACTAAGCTCTTCTTCGTTAGTCAATCGTTGCTGATAAACCCAATCTCGAAAACTATCACTACCCAGAAAGGACTTCTGATTGCTCTTTCCATAAAACTTTGCTATCTCTTCATCAATACCCATTTTCACAAATGCTCGGTACTTTGCCTGCTTTGATGATTTTGCCGATAATTGTTCATAGATTTCCTGACGATACAGCCAATCAGGCGCAGCTAACTTACTCACATAATTTGGATAACTGCTCCACGGATAGTCTTCCAACTGATCGACCATCCCAGCTTCAATGGGATTTCTGTGAATGTAACGTGAAAGCGGGAGTTGATAGCTATCTTCCTCAACCAGAATGGCTTTATAACGCCCACGAAACAGAGGACCATCCTGCTTTCTGAGCCAATTATAACGTTGTGTATACTGTCCATTGATATGGCGCATAGCGCGACCAAGATTAGCTTCGGGGGTTTTCACTAATAAATGATAGTGATTGCTCATCAAACAATAACAAAGTATCTGAAGACCAAAGCGCTGATGAGCCTCCTCAAGCGTCTTTAAAAAGGCGTTGAAATAATCTTCGCCATGAAAGATATGTTTCCGCCCTCTCCCTCGGTTCATGACGTGGTAGTAAGCGTTTTCATACTCTATTCGGAGTGGACGAGGCATAAATGGATGGTGTCAAATATAGCCTAATATGTCAATATGATACTTGCCCCCTTTTTTTCAACTTGGATTCCATCAGAGTCAGAGGTAGAAACTACCTCACACCAAGGCCGGATATATGGGCGCAACATTTTTAGCCAGACAGGTAACTTTACCGTGCAAAAAGCGAGGTGGACCATATATCACCCCAGCCTTTCTTTTTATCTTCATGTGCTAACGTTCGACATCAGGGTTTTTGGTAAGCTTGGTTTGGCTGTGACAAAATCGAGCGCAGCAAGATCATAGCCAAACCAAGCTTACCAAAAACCTTGCATGTTGTTGTTATGTTTCTTAGCCTCATAACCAACGATTTACTCTGTGTTTATATTTAACAAATTCTAGCCCAAATAGCTTTTCTAATGCCATTTCCTCAGGAAGGATATACAGTTTATTTACGATAACAACAAATATCGGTAATAGTATAAAATTAAATATGTTACCAAGAAACAACGCATACCCTACAAGCCATAATAAAAAACCGATATACATTGGATTCCGGGAAAGACTATATATTCCACTTGTCACTAACTGCGTAGTTTTATGGGGATTTATCGGATTAACTGTGGTTTCGGCCTTTCGAAATAAACTACCACCAACAACGATAGAAATAACACCAACTAAAATAATTAGAATCGAAACTAATACCTGAAAAGGAAAATGAACATAAACAAGAAAATTAAGATTTGCAATTACACTCATGGTGAACACAAAAAATAAGGTGAGTACCAACGGAAATTTAAGTAATTTTTTAATCACTATTTATTTTTCCAACCCCAACCATTTGAGCTTCGCTTGGCGCACTAACGTTCGCGGTGAGAAGCTTGCTTCCGCGCTTGTTAGGCCTAGACATTTATTTACCTGACGGAATGATATTATCTCCATTGCGTTTTACACAGCCGAAATGTATTTCATACATCCCTGCCCTTCCTGAGCTACCTCTACGCTTATTGTAGTTTCTCACTTGAACTTTATATTCACCTCTACCTGATAGTACTTTTGATTTCATAATTAGTTTGGTTCCCGCACTAGATGCCATGATACCTTCCAATTTTTGGTCAACAGGATCATACAGTTCAGCATCTAATTGGAGGTAAGCACCAACAGGAATAATATTGGCATCTAATATATCTCCTGGCTGCATATTTATTTTATAAGTATGTAGCTCCTGAGAAACCATAAATTCACCTTCTGAAATATCACCACAATTAGAATTAACTGATAATATTGACTTTTCATTAGCAAAGGTTTCACCAGCGAATATAAACAAACAAGATATAAGCAGTGTAAATATTTTTGGTCTTTCATTGTTCATTATCTCACCATATCATCGCAGTTAATAAATTTGGCTATATTATTTTCATGTATCCAGCCAACCCTCTCACTAGATTCGCTGTTAATTATGACCTTAAACCATCGCCCTTCTGAGTATGTGACGTCTAGTAATTCTACATAATTTGACCCACCTAAGATGTATTTAAAGGTATCGCTTTCTCTTCTCGCGCTAACATGTATAGAAATATTGGATACGCCGCCATTTTTCGATTCAATCCTCCCTGTACAGCTAAGCACTGTTGTCGGTGGTATAGATTTATCCTTACCCTTGTCTTCTATGCCAACTCCAACTTCCTCGTCACCGATTGAATTGAAAACGCCTTCTTCTTTTTTCGTTTCAGGTAAAAATATTCTTGAGGTACCACAGTTTCCACCTTTTGTGTAGTTAACCATTCCCCACAATATTTCTACTTTCTCGCAATCTTTTGAATTTGAGTGCGCTCCATACCACACAAAAATACTAAGAAGAACTATTAAAAAAATAGCCCCCCATTTCCCATAGTTATCGAGCAGTAGTTTAAATGCATTACTCAATTATCCATTACCTCGAGACAAATTGGCCTAACGACTACATCAGCGGCTGCCGAAACCGGCTCCTATCATTCAACCATTCCACCCAAACTCTCTCCAGTGCGCAAAGATCCACTCTTGGCTTCCAGCTATTCTGGACATCCAGTGTGTTGCTCTTCGCCACCTTCCTTTCAGGCGTTTGTATT
>Ga0316204_10004576_pt1 | contig 24553 bp, 31 predicted proteins | sample 6monrhotite_MG_2_FD_205661 | JGI IMG/M metagenome (GOLD analysis project Ga0316204, IMG submission 205661) | Microbial mat bacterial communities from mineral coupon in-situ incubated in ocean water Damariscotta River, Maine, United States -... | ecosystem: Environmental > Aquatic > Marine >... | reverse complement strand
AGATGCATCGGACAAATATAAACCGTGCCTGTATAGCCTTCCGGCACCTTATCATACTTCCCGCCCGTTACCGGCTCACCACCGGATTTGTGGTGATCGCCGTGATGGGAACAGCTAGAATGATCTTCAGCTTTTTTCGCTTGGCCGTGCTGATGTGAAGTCATGTCTTTTCTCTCTTTCTACTTATGGCCGCCGCCGCAACAGCCGCCTTGTTTTTCAGTTTTTTCCTTTTCGGGCTTTTTGGCTTCATTATCGCAACAGCCGTCCTTTTCTTTTTCTGCTTCTTTTTTCGGAGGGGTGTGCTCGTGGTGTTTATCACCGCCACAGCAACCGCCTTCTTTGTGATCGTGATGGGTCATGATTTTGCTCCTTTCTGAGAGGCTGGGTTTGATGAAAATCTGGGAATAAAGGCCGGAACGTGCGCAGCATAATCATCCCAGGCTTTGCCAAAACGCTCTTTGGAATCCTTTTCCTCGTGTTTAGCCAGCCTGACATACATATAGGTCAGAATCGGGAACAGAACGAGGGTCGGGATAGTTGGCCATTGCAGCAGAAAGCCGAACATAATGGCGATAAAGCCGATATATTGCGGATGCCGCACTTTTTCGTACAGACCCGTCACCGCCATTTTTCCGGCGCGTTGTGCTTTATAGAGTACATTCCAGGCCGCAGACAAAATCCAGAAACCACCGCCGATAAAGACAAAGCTCAGCATATGGAAGGGACCGAAATGCGGGTTGCCTTCCCAGCCCAGCGTCATCTCCAGAAGATGGCCGGAATCATGAGCAAGCCAATTAATATCCGGATAGGCGCTTTGCAGCCAACCGGAGAGCAGATAAATGGTTAGCGGAAAACCGTACATCTCAGTAAATAGCGCTACAAGAAAGGCTGAGAAAGCCCCGAAGCTGCGCCAGTCGGTTTTTGTTTGCGGCTTGGCAAAGCTAAAGGCGAAAATAATAAAAATCGCTGAATTTAAAATCACCAGTGACCAGAGGCCATAAGAGTCCATTCCATGTTCCATCTCTATTTCTCCTCTTCATCGTTAGAATGGTTGTGACCGCCATGGCCTCCATGCCCACCGTGGCCGCCATGCATGAAAACATGCATCAACGGGCAGGCCAGCAGGATCAGCCAGATCCAGTTATCGCCGATATGCGCCCGGTGCTCCATGAACAGGAAGTACCCGGCAACGGCAAAAAAGAAGATGCACACCATACCGAATGATGTCTTCCACCAGGGCTTTTTGTTTTCCGGTCTGTGATAATGCTCGTGATTATGATCCATTTGTTAAATCTCCTTTTTTAAATATTGATCTATGCACTCAATTGCTTCCCTTGCTAAATTTGGTTTCCATGTCATGCGCTTCCCACATTTTCTGGACGGAAAAATAAGTAAACGCCGCCGACCATGTAATCAGAATCAGGCCGTTAATCGCTTCGACGCCCGTCAAGAAACGTAAGCCTTCGGCGGGAAACACATCGCCCACACCAAGTGAGGAATAACTCGTGGCCGAAAAATATAAATAGGTCGGAAAATGATCTGGGATATGGCCGGATAAATCTGCAAACCCGGCATAATGAATGAGCGCCCAGAATATAACGGCATAGACCAATATCGAGATGGCATGAGCCACAAAAATCCCGCCAATCATCACAAACATGATCGGGCGGTGCCGCGCGGTCATGCCGGACACAAAGCGGGAAATGAGACACAGGCACTCATAAAAAAGCGCTGTCGCAATAAAGACAGCGGCAAAAGAAGCCAGAGAGACAAGCCAAATCTGATCCATTATGTGCCACTCACTTTCCACCAACCGGCACTATTTTTGCTTTGTTGCCTTTCGGCCAGTTGACCAGAACAATGCCGAGTACCGTCAAGCCAATCCCCGCCGCCGTTAGCGGCCCAATGCTTTCCTGAAAGAACATCACACCCATCGCCAGCCCGAAAATGGGCACCAGAAAACTGAAAGCGTTGGCGCGGTTGAGTTCGACCTCTCCCAAAACGCGATACCACAGCCAATAAGCCAGCGCCGTGCCCGGCAACGCCAGACCCAGCAAACTTACAATGAAGGGCGCGTTCCATGTCACCGCGCTCATATCCTCTGTAAAGAGGGCGATGATGGCTAGGAACAAACTTCCGATCACCAGCTGCCAGCCCATCGCGCTGAGAGCATCGATGCGCCGCGCCATATACCGTATTAAAACATTGCTGAGCGTAATACCCACCGCGCCCAGAATGATGTAGAAAATCCCCAGCGCGTAATTGCCGCCCGCCCCTGAAAGCAGAGAAGGCAATGCGATCAGGACAATGCCTGTAAAGCCGAGCAACAGCCCGGTTTTGCCTTTGCTGTCCAGATGTTCTTTTAAGACTGCAGCGGCCAGCACGGCGGCCATCAGCGGCTGCGTGTTGGCGATGACCGTTGCGATGCCAGGCGAGACGAATTCCGAAGCGTGGAACATGCCGAAAAAGCCCAGCGTTGTTGCGCCCAGACCGATCCCGCCCAGCATCAGCCAGGTTTTGAGATCGCGTGGTTGTCGGCGCTTCATAATCATTGCAGGGATCAGCAGCGCAATCCCGGCCAGAAACGCCCGCATTGCGGCAAAGGTCAGATGCGGCGCATGGGGCAACCCCAGCACAATCAGCGGAAAGCAGATCGCCCATAAGAACATCACAATTATGATCTGCGCCGTATGGGACATCCTGATACCTGCCTTCTGATTTGTGCATCATGCGTTGCATTTTTGATCGTCCTTTACGCAGCCTTTTCGCTTTGCAGGGCTTGTTGTAGTTTTTCCTCTATATCTTTTGACAAAGAGGTTTTGATGACCGTCCCGCCTGTGCCTTTCAATTCATCCAGAACCTTGTCCACCGTCATTTTGCGGGTTAGGATAAACAGCGCCGAGCAGCACGGCTCCAGCTCCTTGCTCAAATCTTTAATGAAATCATCATCAATGCCGTAATCCGTCGAATACCCGGCCAGCGCGCCAAACCCCGCACCAACACCGCCAACAATTAACCACCCCATAGGCCCGGTGAAAAGAAAACCAATCAACATCCCCCAGAACGCGCCGTTCCAGGCCCCAGCGCTCGTCAAATTGATGGATTGCGTCAGTTTGATTTTGCCGTCCTCACGGCGATGCGCGATCACCGCATCTTCCAGATCGACCAGATACTCATTTTCAAGACCGCGCAGCTTTTGCAGCGCTTTCTCTGCGCCGTCCTCATCATGTTTAAATATAATTGCGATTAACGTGTTCATAGACATGGTTTTCTCCTTTTCATTTAAAAACTGTTTTGTAGGTTGCGTTTTTAATCCGTTGCCATATCGCAGGCCTGCCGTTCTTTGGGCAGCAGCTTTAGCCTTCTGACAACCAGCGGCCTGGGCCGGATGTTTTCTGTAACGCTTAAAACCGATAGGCCGCTTTCCCGCTCTGGATTATTCTGGAAAAGCCTTAAGGTCGTTTCTGCGGTCTGTTTTTGCATGGCAAGCATGTTTGTCTCCTTCATGATCGGGCGTTGGTGTTTCTTGTACGTTGTGCAGCTACTCATCCCTCAATTTTCCTTGTGTTTTTGGATATAAATAGTCAAGGATCGGGCATTCACTCAGCGGCATATCCCCGCCGGGGCAGGCCTCAGAAAGTTTTTCCAGCGCATCATGTATTTTGTTGAGATGCCGGATATTGTCTTTGGCTTCGGCGAGCTTCTGATCGGTACGTTCCAGCATGTCCCGGCAGGTTGCCGTTTGCGATGATTTGAGATTCAGAAGCACCTTAATTTCCGCCAGCTTAAACCCAAGATCCTTTGCCCTGCGGACAAACTGCACAAGATGGATACTGTCCTCGCTATAAAGCCGGTATCCGGCCTTGGAACGGCCTTCCGGTTCGATAATCCCCAATTGCTCGTAATAACGGATCGTATCCGTGCGCACGCCGCTTTCCTTCGCCAATTGTCCTATGGTTAAATTGCCCATCATTTTCTCTTCTTTCAGACCGGATCCTACACCTTTGAGTACACTCCAAGGTCAATCCAAAAAATTTTTAATATTCAATATTTACGGGTTTTCCTGTCATTTCTTCACAGACACGCTCCATAAGCTTGTTCTGCTTCACGTTTTTTGGGTTATCCGCAACCAACCCTATTTCGATTTCAATGCGGCATCCCGCTCATGGAGCCATGCTCATCTGCTTTGGGCATTAAGCCTGCGGCATAAGTGTGGAAATTTTCTTCGTTTTCGAAGTAGTAAACCGTCCTATCAGGACCTGTGCCAATCACAGCTTCGGCCTTATCTACGGTAGTGCCACTGACCGGATCGGTAGCGCTGCGCATGGCCGGAACTTTTTCAAGTTTCGTTTTGCACATCGGGCAACAGCCGTAATATGTTTTGCCTTCAACTTCTACGACGATTTGCGGCGTGTCATAGCTTTGGTTATTCACCATGCAAACATATTGCGCCTCAACCGGTTTCAGCCAACTGCTGTGTGCTTCATGGCTCTGCCCGCCTGGTTCGGCATGCGCTTCAAAAGGAATGGTTAATAAGCCCGACAAAAACAAGCCCCCTGTAACAAGTAACAGTTGCATCAGTTTTTTCATCATCTTCTCCTTTTCTCTTTATGACGTAAGGGTGTGAGTACACTCCGGGGTAAAGCCTTAATGGCTGTGGCCACCATGGCCTCCGCTTTGATGCTGTCCGCCGGGAGGAACATAGCCCTTATCCGAACAGGCTGTGACGGTGGTGCCCACCAAGAATAAAAGTGCGATAGCAAATAAAGATTTTTTCATTGCAGAGCTTCCTTTTTCGTTCGTTTGTTTGTTTAAAAATTTAATGCGCATGACCACCATGATCATGCCCTCCTTGATCTTCTTCAATCTTATCTTCGGCGGGTTTCTGCATCTCGGCACCATGACCACCATCGTGGTCACGATGAGAGTCAGGATTTTCCGTGCCGTGATGATCTTCACCGACCTCTTCACCATGCGAATGACTGCCGTGGCCGCCGTCTCCGGAAACTTCCGGCATCCTCATTACGCCTATACCGTGACGATAAACAACCTCGCCTCCTTTGTACCCGGTTATGCCCAATAGCGCGGCGGCCAAGAGGATCAAAGTAACAAAACCAGCACTCACAGTTTTTGCGCCCCGGTGCTTTAAAAGCGACCAAAGCGCCAATAAGCCAAATATGGAAGCCGTTACCAACGCCCAGTTCTTATGGTCTGTCATGGCCGCATGAGACGGCCCGTCATGCCCCACGGTGTTGTATGCATCGAAACCAGCCAAAACTGTGCCGATTGTAATGCCCGCACCAATCCAGAGGTTCCAGCGCGCAACAGTTAGAAAGTTTGGCTTCTTAAAAACCAACCCCGCCAGGTAGAGCAGCGCAGCTATGCTCAGAAGCGCTACCGTAAAATGCACAAAAATGGGATGCCAGTTGGGTATGATTTCCATGTCCATCATTGTTTTAATCCCCTCTTAGTGTTTGTGTTCGCCATGGCCGTCATCACCACCATGCTTCATACCCTCGTGCATGGTGCAATCAGTGCCCGGCATACATTGTTGGCCAGCTCCCGGTGTCATGATTTTTGTGATCCGGTAAACCTTGTCTTCGCCCAGCTCAACGTGAAAGTGAATGTTTTGCTCCGGCTTCAGGACTTCCATATCCACGCCCTCGGCAACGTCCAGATCCATGGTCATTTCTGGCCATTTCAGGGCTGGGATCGGCTCATGTGAGACATTGATTTTTCTGTTCTCAAGATCAATGCTGTGAACAACGCCTTTGCCCATAACCGCGCCATGTTCTGCCGGTGCGGCCTCATGATGGTCATGGCTTGCGGCCTTTTGATGCTCGCCTTTATGCGCACTGCTCTCAGCAATGGCTTGTGGTGTAAATGCCATACCAGCGATCAAAACCGTACTCAGAAACAGTGTTTTCTTTATGGAATTCATGTGTAACGCTCCTTACAAGGTTAAATAAAGTGGCTTGTAGGACTATTACGAACGGAGGCGGGCTACCCCTTAAACTTTTTTCTTTTTTAAACCCCTACGGCCATGTTCTGTGATTTTGATCAATCACGTAATCATGGCTGTGCCGATAGCCGCCTTTGACGGCTTTGGCATCGGCTAAATGCGGGTGATCGGGATCGAGGTCTTTGTGGGTATGGGATAAAGCCGCTTGATCTTTTGCGGGCCATAAAAACAAAGCCATGGCAAAGCCAAGCAGGACAATGCCGCACAGAATATAAAATGTGGTCGTCATGCCTATTTCTGCGCCCAGCCAGCCGACAAGCGGGTATGTGAGAAGCCAGCATGCGTGGGATAATGAAAACTGCGCGGCGAAATATGCGGGGCGGTCTTCCTCTGCGGATGAACGGCGCAGCAATCGGCCTGTCGGCGTGTTGATCAGGGAGGCCGCGCTGCCCAATAAAAACCATACGGGCAATAGCCAAAGAAAGGATGAAACGGTCGAGCCAGCCAGTAACCCCACCGCCAAAACAAGTGCGCCGCCGAGCATAACGGGACGGTCGGGCAGATGATCCAGTATTTTTGGAAGCGTGAAAGCCGCCAGCATTGACCCGCCGCCATAGGCCGCAAATGCCAGCGCGACATCCTGCTCATTCAATCCGAAACCGCCGCGCACAATCACAACCGTATTGACGATGACCATAGCCCCTGCCGCAGATACGGCCAGAGACAAAGCCAACAATCCTCTCAGACGCGGCGTGGACAAATAGGCGCGTGTGCCGAAACTGATTTTTTCCCAGACGGAAATAATCCTAGCCTCTGTGACCTTTTTCTTTTTGGGTAAGGTTGCGGTCACAACCAGCATTGCCGAAATCAGGAAGGCCACGGCGTTAGACGCAAACAGCGCATCAAAGCTCAAAAACAATAAGGCCAGTGCCGCCAGCATGGGACTGACCAGAGATTCCAGATCATAGGCCAGCCGCGAAAGCGACAAGGCTTTGGTGTAGGTTTTTTCATCGGGAATAATATCCGGTATGGTTGCCTGAAACATCGGCGTAAATCCGGCAGAGCAGGCTTGCATGAGGAATATGATAAGATAGATTTGCCAGATCTCACTGACAAACGGCAGGCACAATACAAATCCGGCGCGGATAAGATCAAGCGTGACCAAAACCCGTTTGCGCGGCAGCGCCGCCGCCAACCCGCCCACAATCGGCGCGATGGTCACATAAGCCACCATTTTAAGCGCAAGGGCTGTGCCAAGAACGGTTCCGGCCTTATCGCCCGCCAGATCAAAGGTCAGCAATGCCAGAGCCACAGTCGTCAATCCTGTCCCCAGCAACGCAATAATCTGCGCCGAGAACAAATGCCTGTAGGCTGAATTTTTGAGTGGCTCTAGCATTTTATTGATCCCTTTTAATGCGTATGTCCATGCCCGCCGGACAGATCGGCTCCTGACATTACCATCACAAAGATAATTATGGCGATTACAATAACGCCAGCGCCGATTAAGATTTTAGGGTCTTTCATTTTTTTAAGTCCTTTCGTGTTTTAGAATTTAGTAACGCTTTATTGATGAATATTCACCGTTAGTTTTGAGGGTGATGGTCAAAGGCTCTTTCGTACGGTTGCGCCAGAACCAACCATGAGATCCATCAAATGCAGCAACCAGAGTACCTTCGCTTTTCACGTCAGAACCTTTGCTGTAATTGTGGTAATCAATATCCAGTTCTTTGGAATCAGCATGGACATCAAAATTGGCCTTGCCACCATTGGTTTCCCAGACGTAATCAACCTTTGCGCCTTTTAACATGGCCACCTTGATTTCTGTGCCTTCATCTGGAGCAAGGGTGACGCTCATTTCATGGTTTTGTGTGGATGCGGCTTCCGTTATGATTTGCGGCTCTGGCTCAGCTTCTACAACAACGGCGACTTTGGCATCCTTAGCTGCATCTTGCGCGGCTTCTTCGGCCAGTGAGGTTTTAATCTCACCCATGCGTTTAAGGCCAATCGCATTGCCCACGCCTGTCGGGTCAATACCGTATTCAGCGGGCATGACAACCGTCACCAGCAAAACGCCCGCCGCAATCGCGGCCAGAATGGTTGATTTAATGAGCTTCCCTGTTGAGGGCACTTCTCTGTCAGATGGTATATTTGAGTTAAACATTATGTTTTCCTTTTAAGTTTGTCAGTTTGAATTATTGAACGATGTAGCCAGTGATTTGATAAAACATGAGCAAGAAGCCCAGCATCATCATGACGGCATTGGCTTTATAAGCGTGGTGCAGAAAGCTGCCGGATTTTCGCCAATAGGTAATGGCGATCAGGATGACAGCCAAGGCTAAAATCTGTCCTAATTCCACACCAATATTGAAGAAAATCAGATTGGCAAAAAGGCCATCGGGCGATAGTTCATAGTCCAGAATTTTAGTCGCCAAACCAAAGCCGTGTAACAAGCCAAATATGAGGGTTGCCGCTTTGGTATTGGGTTGAAAGCCGAACCAGCGTTGATACGCCCCCATATTATCGAGCGCCTTGTACACGACTGAAAAGCCGATGATGGCATCAATAATATACGAGCTAATGCTGATCTCCATTAACACGCCGAAAAGCAGTGTCACAATGTGACCAACCGCAAACAGGGTCACATAAATTGTTACGTCTTTCATGCGGTAAAGGAAGAAGATCACGCCGAGCAAGAACAGTAAATGATCATAGCCCGTCATCATATGTTTAGCGCCCAGATAGATAAACGGGATCGGATGAACGCCTGTCGTTTCCTGAATATAGCCTTTATCACCTTGCGTCACGCCATGCGCCCACGCATCGGGTATAATGCCAAACAGGGCGACCAGCATCATTGCCAGCCCCATAACGGCAAACAGGCGTTCCTTGCCCGTCATAGATTGAAAAAATTGTATCATTTAAGATGTCTCCATTTTATAGAGTTGCGTTTTGAGAAGTTTAAAAAGTGGAGCGCATACATAAGCTGCGTCCGCGCAGATGGCAGACACAAAAACACGCTCCGAATTTAAAGCCTAAATTCGCAGACGTTGTGTGGAGAGATAGAGGGGCGTGTCGGAAGGCCGTTGTCGCCAGTCATAATCCGGCGGCGGCCCACGACTTTTGACAGAAGCCAGCTCAAATTGCTGTGGCAAAAGATCGTTGGCGAGCGTAAAATCAATATCCTGCGTGTCTTGCGCCGGAGCCGCCAGAACAACTTGATCGGCGCTGCGCAAATCAACATGCAGATAGTCGTTGAAATATGTCACCACATCCAGATTTATCGCGTGGTGAGTGCTTTCTGCCGATTGCTGATCATGCTCGTGTGCCGTGTGGCCATGCTCATGTGCATCTCCGGTGTGAGCGTTGCTGGCATGATGCGACTGGCTATGATCATGCAGCGCATGAATAGTACCATGCGGCATCCACGGCACAAAGGCCGGGAAAGCTAAAAGCAAAATGCATGATAGAGCGACCAGATTTTTCATTGCCCACCAATGTACAAAGTTTTGATAGTTTAGCAAGAGCACAATACGCTTCTTACCACGGCGGAAAGGGAATGCGCAGGAACCCTCATAAAAGATTTTTGCTACATTCCCTTGAATTAAGCGATGCTATAAAACATCTAGTTATTATAGCGTTCGCTCTTTTCATGCGCGGCTTTGTCGCCCTTGGCTTCGTTGGCTTTGGTTTCGTGAGATTTCTTATGCTGCGCCTTCTCACTTTTCATCACATATTCAGCCACACCTTCAGGATTATTACCCGGGGATGTTTCCAAATTTGTGCCCGCATAAGCAACATTGGCAAGCGCCACTGTGCCGATTGCTAGAACAGCTGTATGTAGAATGTGTCTGGTCATTTTAGAACTCCTTTTCCTGTTGAATGAACAAAAACAACGTGTATAGATTCTACGAACCGGGGCGGTCTACCCCTTAAACTTTTTTTGTAAAAAATTGAGATATTTCAACTTATCTGATATAGGAGGAATATGGTTGATGAACTCAGACCCATTGAAAAAAGTTGGTTTATTGACCGCGTACGTCTTGGAGAGCGGTACTTAAGAGATTGCATTGACAAAATTGCCAATAAAAACGCCTCCACCAAAAAGAAAAGTAAAAAACGGCAAAACGACGATGCGCCCGAAGACGACCACACTTCACCCTATGACGGTCTGAGCGTTTCAAAAGAAAAACCGCATTCTCTTGATAAGGAAATTTAAACCTCTGCCTTATTTTTTAGATTTTTTAAGCAAAACATCAACGACTCGGCGCACAGATTCAAAGCGTTTCTGACCGCTGTAAAGCCTGCCATTGATAAAAACTGTCGGCGTGGAATTGATGCTCAGGGCTTCACGCGCATTTTGTTGTTCGGCGGCCAAAGCTTCTTTTCGTTCATCGTTGTTAAGACAACGCTCTATTTCTGTATTGTCCATTCCAGCCGCTGCAAAATAATCCCTGAGATGACCGCGCGGATCATCAGCCACCGCCCATATATCCTGATTGGCGAACAATGTATCGATAACGGGCTTTGCCTTTTCGGGAGGAAGGCAGCTCAAAAGTACAGCACCGTCCAATGCAGGCGCATTGAGTGGATAATGCCGGAATATAAAACGAACCTGCCCGTTGCGTATATATGAAGTCTCCAGCGGTTTCACAGCCTCATCATGAAAATATTTACAACTGCCGCAGGTTAGGGAGGCATATTCAATGATCGTAACCGGTGCGTCTTCATCCCCATAAGCAATTTCAAACGGGCGGCTTTGCTCTATGAAAGCCGGACTGGCCACAGAGCCGCTCAAAGGCAAACGCAGCTCTTTCCAGACAATCGCACCCACAATAAGCAAGATAGCGCCGCCTATGAACAGAAACCATGAATATTCCGACCACCATGGACCGGACGGCTCTAATATTGTCTGTTTGCGCCGTGCGCGCCGCTTGCGTCTATTGGCCATGGCTATTCTCCAGTTTTATTAGAATGAGAATAGGCTTTTAAAAACAGACGCTCCCCGGCAAAAATCAGGATCACTCCGGCCAAAGCCACATAGATCACCAGCATGTCAGATTGTGCCTTAATCATCAGGAATGCGCTCAGCACAACAACGTCCATGACGATGGCTGTAATCAGCACCAGAGCATTTGCACCCACCTCTTTACGCAAATACCGAAATACGCCCCAATGCACGGCAATATCCATGATGAGATAGAAAATTGCGCCAAGAGAGGCAATCCGGCTGAGATCAAAAAACACGGTCAGGACTATGGCCAGCACAATGGTGTAAACCAGCGTGTGTTTTTGAATATCGCCCGGCATGCCAAAATGGCTATGCGGCACCAGCTTCATATCGGTGAGCATAGCCAGCATGCGCGACACCGCAAAGGCGCTGGCAATCACGCCGGACACCGTGGCAATTATCGCCAGAATGACCGTGAACCACAGGCCAAAATCACCAAAGGCTGGGCGCGCCGCTTCGGCCAGCGCAAAATTCTTGGCCGCGATAATCTCAGGCAAAGTTAAGTTTCCGGCCACCGCCATGGCCACCAGAAAGTACACCACAACGCAGATCCCGATAGAGAGGATGATGGCCCGGCCGACATTGCGGTGCGGGTCAACAATCTCCGAGCCGCTATTGGTGATGGTGGTAAAGCCTTTATAGGCCAGAATAGCCAGCGCCACGGCGGCCAGAAATCCGCTTACACCTTCCGGTTCTGCAGGGACAATGGTAAAGCTCTCCAGAGAAAATCCGGACAGCCATAGACCCACTATGCCAAAGGCGGCAATCCCGCCGATTTTAAGCACGGACATGACAAGCGAAAACGTGCCGATCATGCGGTTGCCGGAAATATTAATCACAAAAGCAAACAGCAAAAGCCCGACGCCGAGTGCCGGAACAAACCAGCTCTCCTTACCGACATCGAAAAGCTGCATTGTATAAGAGCCGAAGGTGCGGGCGACCAGGCTCTCATTGATCACCATCGAGAAATACATCAGCAGTGCCCCGGCAGCGGTGATTACACCCTTGCCGTAGGCTTTCTCCAGAAACATCGCAATGCCCCCGGCAGACGGGTAAGCATTCGAGAGCTTCACATAGGAATAAGCACTAAAACCCGTCACGACGGCGGCAACCAGAAAGGCCAAAGGAAACCACTGGCCGCCCAGCTCAGCAATCTGCCCGGTCAGCGCAAAGATGCCTGCGCCAATAATAACAGCGGTGCCCATCGACACCGCACCGATCAGGCTCAGGCTGTTTTCTTTATATTGCGTTGAGTGATCATGCTTCATGCGGCAGCGCTTCTTTCTCGTCCTGTTCTACATCTTTAAACCGCCGCCCTTCCCAGATGTAATACACCACCGGGATAACGATCAGAGTCAGAATGGTGGCCGTGACCATTCCGCCGATCATTGGCAAAGCAATCCGGCGCATCACATCCGATCCCAGGCCCTCTGTTATAAAGATGGGGGTCAGGCCGATCATGGTTGTCGCCACGGTCATTAGAACAGGCCGCACGCGCAATACAGCGCCATGCATGATATCGTCAAACAAATCCTTCATATTCGACGGCCGATTTTCACGGATTTGCTGATCGATATAAATCGTCATAACCACGGCGGTTTCCACCACGATTCCTGCCAGAGCGATAAAGCCGACCGCGACCGCGACCGAGAAATTATACCCGGCCAGATACAGCGCCCACACGCCGCCGATTAAACCGAACGGCAAGGCCAGCATAATGATTACCGTCCTGTCCAGCCGTCCGAAATGCAGCATCAAAAGCGTGAAGATGATAAAAATTGCAGCCGGCACCGCGATTTGCATCCGCGCCTTGGCCTCCAGCATTTGCTCGAACTGCCCAGACCAGATCAGGGCGTAACCGGCGGGCAGATCGACTTTTTCAGCCACAATCTTTTGTGCGTCGTTAACGTAGGAGCCGATATCCCGGTCTTCAATATCGACAAACACCCAGCCGGTCAGGCGGGCATTTTCGGACTTGATCATCGGCGGGCCTTCGACAAACTCGATCTTCGCCAGTTCACCCAGCGGAATATGTTGACCTTGCGGTGTCGGCACCAGAATATCGGATAAATCCTCCGGATCTTCACGGAACGGACGGTCATAACGCAGCATGATATTATAGCGCTCACGCCCCTGAATGGATTCGGCCATTTTCATACCGCCGAGCGCGGTCTGGATAATCTTCTGGAATACGCCGAGATCAATATTGCGCCGGGCAAGCTCGTCCCGGTCCGGCGTGATCTCCAGATATTTCCCGCCCGTCACCCGGTCGGCAAAAGCCGAGCGCGTTCCCGGCACATCTTTGATCGCCGCCTCGATATCCAGCGCCACGCGCCCGATCACGTCCAGATCAGCCCCGGCAATCTTGATGCCGATGGGCGTGCGGATGCCGGTTGAAATCATATCCATGCGGATTTTAATCGGATAACCCCAGCTATTGACCACGCCAGGAAGTTTAACGCGATTATTGAGGTCCTTAATCAATCCTTCCGCATCCAGCCCTTTGCGCCATTCCTCGCGCGGTTTTAGCCGTATCCATGTTTCAATCATGGAGATCGGGGCCGGGTCCGTGGCACTGTCGGCGCGGCCCACCTTGCCGAACACATGATGCACTTCAGGAATGGTTTTAATCAGGCGGTTTGATTGCTGGAGAATTTCCTTGGCCTTGGTGATGGACACGCCGGGCAGAGTGGTTGGCATATAAAGCAACTCACCCTCATAGAGTGCAGGCATGAATTCCGATCCGGTCTTGGCCAGCGGCCAGGCCATGCTGGCCAGCATGATCGCGGCAAAAAGAACCGTCAGCCATTTATGTTTCAAAGCACCTCTTAAAAGCGGCTTGTAAAGACGGATAAACCAGCGGTTGATCGGGTTTTCCTCTTCCTTTTTGATCTTGCCGCGAATGAGCCAGAGCATCAGCACCGGCACAATCGTCACCGACAGGATGGACGCAAAACCCATGGCATAGGTCTTGGTAAAGGCCAGCGGCGAAAACAGACGGTAAGACTGCCCGGTCAGGGCAAAAACAGGCAGAAAGGATACGGTAATAATCAGCAGCGAAAAGAACAGCCCCGGCCCGACCTCCTTAGTCGCCAGCAAAATCACTTCATTCTTCTGTTCGCGCGTGGCATCTTTCGGTAATGCTGAAAGCTTCCGGTGCGCATTTTCAACCATAACAATCGAGGCATCGACCATCGCGCCGATGGCAATGGCAATGCCGCCCAACGACATGATATTGGCCGTGATCCCCTGCGCCGACATAACAATAAACGCTGCCAGAATAGCCAGCGGCAGCGTTATGATAGCCACAAGCGCCGAGCGGGCGTGCAACAGGAAAATAAAAGAGATCAGGGCAACGACAATGCCTTCCTCGATCAGCTTGCTGCGTAGATACTCAATAGCGCCTTCGATCAGCGGCGCGCGGTCATAAACCGTCACAATCTCTATGCCTTCGGGCAGACCTTGCTGTAATTCCGCAATCTTTTCCCGTACCCCTTCAATAACTTTCAGGGCGTTTTCTCCGGCGCGCATTACCACGACCCCGGCCACGACTTCACCTTCGCCATTAAGCTCTGTTACGCCCCGGCGCAATTCCGGCCCTTCAATGACGCGCGCAACATCCTGCAAACGCACCGGCGCGCCGTCACGGGCATAGACCACAACTTTTCTGAGTTCCTTGATATCCGTGACATAGCCTTTGGAGCGGATCATCATCTCCATCTCGCCCTTTTCAATCACCCGCCCCCCGGCTTCCATGCTGGCATTCCTGACCGCTTCCATCAGCCGTTTCAGCGGCACGTTAAAGGCGCGCAGACGGTTGGGATCGATCAGCACCTGGTATTCCTTGACGAAGCCGCCGACCGAAGCCACCTCCGACACGCCGGGCACGGTGGCGAGCTCAAATTTCAGGAACCAGTCCTGCAGACTGCGCAGCTGCGCCAGATCATAAGTCCCGCTTTTATCGACAAGCGCATATTGATAGACCCAGCCGACACCTGTAGCATCCGGTCCGATTTGCGGTTTTGCCGCATCCGGCAAATCTCCCTGGATTTTGGATAAGGCCTCGATCACGCGGCTGCGCGCCCAATACTGATCGACATCATCTTCAAAAATAATGTAAACAAATGAGCTGCCAAACATGGAAAAGCCGCGCACATCCTTGGTCTTGGGCAAGCCGAGCATGGTGGTAGAGAGCGGATAGGTCACCAGATCCTCAACGATCTGCGGTGACTGCCCGGCAAAATCGGTGCGGATAATTACCTGCGTATCCGACATATCGGGGATGGCATCGAGCGGCATTTTCTGGACGGCCAGAATACCTGCCACCAGCAGAGCAATCATCATCATGCCGATCAGCAGCTGGTTATGAACCGACCATTCTATAACCCCGGCAACAAAAGATTTCGTCGGGTCATGGGAAAGATGGTCGTCCTTTTTTGTCCCCTGGCCCTCCGTTTTATCAGTGTCCGCCATGGCCGCCTCCCGCAGGAACTTCTGTAGTTTCCGGTGTTTCCGCCGCTTCTTCAGCTTCCACTTTATCCGGCCAGTCAAGTTTCATCGGCTCACCTTCGCCATAAGGGTTTTGCACCTTATCATCAAGCTGGAGCCAATATTTGTCCAAGCCGTGCGCCATATAGAGCTTCAAACCTTTGTCTTTGTAATATTGCGGACGGCCTTCCAGCAGCCACGGCTTCAAGGCTGTCACCAACTCATTGAGGCTGGTTTGCCACTCCTTATCGGTCAGGCTGTCTTTGGCTTTCACAAGCGCATCTTCGGCATCTTCCAAAACGAACTGTAATTTTGTGCCCCGAAACACCGGCATCAGATGATCGCCTAGCGTGATAGCGGGCATAATCATTTTGGCGTTGGGCGTGCGTTCCGCCATCAGTTCTTTGTGAATATAAAGCGCGGCATCTGCCAAATGATCGATCATCGCCATCTGGTCATCGCCAATTTCAAGCGTGCTCAAAGATGTTTGCATGCGCTTCATTTTGCGGAAAGATTCGCGCAGCGAGCTTTCTGAATCAATCAGGAACTGCCCGCTGACCACGACATTGTCATTCTCGGCCAGCCCCTTTAGCACTTCCGTACGGCCCCTATATTTCAGACCGGCTAAAATCTTACGCGGCTGAAAACGCCCTTCCTTCAAAGCCACCACGACAAAGTCACCGTCCTTGCTTTTCAGGATGGCATCGCTCGGAATCGAGAGGCGGCGCGCCACACCGGTTTCAAATTCCACATCGGCATAAGCGCCAGGCTTTAGAATATTGTCAGGGTTGTCCAGAACCAGCCGTACACGGCCCGTGCGTGTGGCGCGGTCGATGGTGGGGTAAATATAATCGATTTTCGCCTGCGTAGCCTGAACGCCGAGATTGGGGAAAGACACCATGACCTTCGTCGTATCGTCAATATAAGGGATATCCTGTTCGGCAATACTGACCTCGGCCCAAACGGAGGAATAATCCTGTATCTGCATCACCATCATGCCGGGCTTGACGTATGTGCCTTCACGAATGCTGATCATGCTGATCACGCCGTCACTTTCTGCATAAAAGGGCATATAGATTTCAGCCTTGCGGTTTTTGCGGATCGTCTTAATGACAGAGTCCTGCACGCCGAGCGAACTCAGCCGTCTTTCCGCCGCGCCGATCCGGCCCTGCACGCCCGTTTGCAGGGCGCTGATATAATCCTGCTGCGCCGAGATCAGTTCCGGGCTGTCCAGTGTAAAGAGCAATTCACCTTTTTTGACTTCATCGCCTTCAGCTTTAAATTTTAAATCCTGGACCCAGCCGGATACGCGGCCTGCAATATCGGTTTGCAACCGGACATTCTCCGTCACATCACCGTAGCTGCGCACCGCTGTACCGAAACTCGCCATCTGCGCTGCTTCCGTGCGCACACCTGTGTTTTGAATGGTTTCAGGGGCAATGGTGACGGCTGTACGCGCTGTACCGGCGCTTGCTTCCTCGTTGTCATTTCCGTAGACCGGCACCAAATCCATACCCATGGGCGATTTCCCCGGCTTGTCGCTTCTATAATTCGGATTCATCGGCGCCTGCCAATACAGTATTTTTTTCTCGCCTGATGCAGAGGACGCAGATGAAGACGTTGAAGAGCTTTGAGCGCTGCTTTCTTCCTCAGTGTCCAGAGCCACAAGGTCCATGCCGCAAATCGGGCAGGAGCCGGGCCGGTCGGCGATATAATGCGGGTGCATCGGGCAGGTATATTGTTGCCCCTCCGCCAAAACTGGCATTGCAAAGAACGCCATGAATAGAAACAGGGCGGGGATTATTGCTCTCATTCTTGTATCTCCTTAAAACTATCGGCAATGTTGGAATTAAACTCTGCCGCTTTGGAGGCATGCGCCGCCTTGACCCGTGCCAGCTGCGCCTGAATGTTCAGCCTGTCGATTTTGGCCAGCAGCACCCGGTCGAGATCCTCGGTACCTGCTTCATAATTACGCTGCGCCGCATTGATCTTGCCCTTCATGGCGTGGTCCTTATCCTGCAAAACCTTGATGTTTTTGCTTGCCGCATCACGCGCACTTTGAAGCGTCGTCATTTGCTTCACCCACATGCTGCGCACATCATCATAAGAAAAAATGGCGCTGCGCTCCCTGTCTTTAGCTGCTTTTAATTTTGGTTTTTGATTGCTGGAAGCCCATAAAGGAACGCTCACCTGCGCCTGCACGGAGAACCAGTCATCTCCCGCGAAACTGCCGTTCTGCCCGTCCTCGCGTTGCTTATAAACCGCATTCACGCCGAAATTCGGCAGAAAGGCCGCATCGGCAATGCCTATGTCCTTTCTTGCGATATCGACATCTTCGGCGGCAATCAAAACCGCATAGAGCGCATTCGGATTTTTATCCCAAATTGTATCGGCAATTTCCGGCATTTCAATCTCCGGCACTTCACCGACCAGCCGGATAAACTCCGCCTCAATCGTGGCCTGCTGCGCATCCAGATCATTGAGTTTACGCTCAGCCTCGGCGCGCTCAACATCCACTTCCGAAAAACGTTGGTAAACAGAACGTCCGGATTCAATCTGCCCTTTGAACGTATCTTCCAGCTCATGATAATGACCGAGCTGGGTTTTAATCAACTTTTGCTGCGTCTTGACGCTTTCATATTCCGCCAGCTTTGAAATCAGCATAAAGCGCAGCCGCGCATTGGTGTAATCCGCCATCAGTTTCTGCTTTTCTGATATTTGCTCAAACTTGCCCGCTTTCGCGCCGCGCAGGGCCGGGTTGGGAATGCTCTGCGAAAACCCGATCACTTTGGAGGTCGGCAGGAACCGATCAAAAGCCGGGTCTGAAATTGGTACATTATCGACGCCGATCATGAACATCGGATCGGGCAGCCCCAGCTCGCCTTGCGCCTGCGCCTTGGAAGCCTCGCTTTCGGCCAGAATACTGCCCACCTGCGGATGCTCGCTCAGGCGCTGCACGTATTCCTCAAAGGAAGCGGCGAAGGCAGATCCGGATGTGAGGAGGATAAAAGCAGTGCTGATAATTAAAAGTCTTTTGAATTTCATGGCGTTCTCCGAAATGCGGTCGTTCATTCTATTACGAAGAGTATAGCCCAATCCCTCAAATTTTTTTAGGGGTCTTTACACACCGCACATACGCCTGCCTTAACAGACCAAACCACCGACCGCTATTGTTCAGTTCAGCCATAAGCTTGCACCTTTGACCATACCCCGGAGTCAACATATAAAAAGTGAAATCAAAGATTTTGTGCCAATTTCTGCATCAGCAGCTTGCGCGCCCGGTAAACGCGCGTTTCAATGGTTTTTGGCGTTACACCGAGAATACGCGCGCACTCCTCCTGTGAACGGTCTTCAAGAGCGAAGAGGATGAGCGCAGTTTTCAGCTTATGCGGCAATTTATCAATGTGCTTGTCCAAAAGCTTCAGGGTTTGACGGTGTTCCGCCAGACTCTCAATATTTTCATCACTGGCCAGAACATCATGCAATGAGGCTTTATCCTCATCATCCGTCCATGCGTCCAGAGACAGAACCGATTGCAATTTCTTTTTGCGCGCATAATCACGACAAAGATTAAGCGCGATTTGATAAAGCCAGGTCTTAAACTTGTAGGAGGGATTATAGGTTTCAGCCCGGTTATAAACGCGAAAAAACGCCTCCTGAACGATATCGTAAGACGTGTCTTCATCGCGAGTGTAGCGGGTCACAAAATAGAAAAGCGGCTGTTTGTGGCGTTTCATCAACTCATCAAGCGCCACGTCCCGGCCATTTTGCAAGGCCAGCATCAGCTCCCCGTCGGGAAGCTCGGGGATCGACTTATTGTCCGGCGTTCCGGTAAAGTTGCTCAACCACTTTCTCCTCAAGCTTCTTGTTCTGTTTTTCACTCAGAACGCCCTGCATATCGGCAAGATGCTGCAGCGTCAGCTTTTGTAACTCTCCCATTGTCTTATGAATTTTATCGACCACGACCTGCACTTGGGGGGAAGAATATCTACCGTTCTTAATCGCTTCGGCAAGCTCCATATTGGCAAGCTTCATCTGTTCTTCGAGCAAAGCTTTCTGGCGGCGGAAGTCTTTCTCGATGACCGCCAGCTCTTTGTCCTGCTGCGCGCTCAAATTCAGGTCCTGATGAAAAAGAGCATGCATATCGCCTGCTGCATGATGATGACCGCCGCCGCTTTTGCCCAAAAAGTTTTGACCAATCAAAACGCCGCCGATGGCCGCACAGGCGACAATCATTACAAAGAAAAGAATCTGCCAGAATTGTTTCATGAGGGTGCCGGATCCGGGTAAGATATTGTTGATGTTATCAAATAAGGCGCGTTCGTTGAAAACACCTCAAGCCCCAGAGTATCAGATTGTGCCTTAACTGGCGATAGCTGCGAGGCCATAAGCCCGGCCACGAGCGCCAAAACCAGTGAAGCATAACGCAATTGCGCCCCACCGCCCCACGCCGGAAACGCAAAGATAGCAGGTTGCGGTGCTGTTTTGGTTTGCCGGATGCGTGCCCAGACATCAGATTCCAGCCGATCAAGGCGGCTATAATCCGGCTCTTTCTGAAAAGACCGATCCAGCAATTTATCTATGACTTTCAACAACATGGCTTTTACTCCGTTCAATTATCCTACCTCTAATACGTCAGGGATGCCACTTTCCCTCAAATTTTTTGCGATCCTGTGTTTTTCTAGACAGAGATTTTGGCAGGTTCTTCTTTAAAAAATGCCCTATTTAGCCTATAGAAACCTTTCCCATCGCTCTCGATTATTTTTCGCCAATAGGGCCTCCAATTAAAAATAGCGCTGATATGCTCATAATTCAAACCAGTGGCCTCTAACAGAACGCTGCCGTGTATATAAGGCCGATCTGATTTTCCTGCACGATACAATCTGCGTATGATGTTTGCCTGAGTTGCACCAAATACAAAATACTCTCCATAAAAATATATACTCCGAAAATCATTATTTCTTGTTATGTTTTGGTTTGGAAACTGGGAAACAGCCTGAACACAATCTGCTTTGAAAAAAGCTTCATGAAGCCTGTAAAAGCCAGGAGCTTCCATCTGAATAATTTTCCGCCAATGAGCGTTCGGTTTAAAAATTTCTTTCGGATAAAGGGAAAAGCAACCGGTACCCTCTAGTAAGTCCGTGAAATGTACGTAAGGATGGCATGTTTTCCCCGCGTCATACAGTTGCCTTATAATATGTGCCTGAACAAGGCCAAAAGTTAAATGTTCCCCGCGGAAACATATACTTTGAAAGCTTGGATCTATGGTAACAATTGGTTGCTGGGCGCCTGGGTTTTTTGGAAAAAAAGCCTCATCGAGCCGATAAAAACCTCTGCGGTTATGCCTGATGATTTTGCGCCAATGAGGTTTGCATTTAAACGCATCTCTCATAAAGAAAGATCGAGAGTCGGTATTCCTGAGCAAAATCTTAAAATGGACGTAAGGATGACCGGATAATCCGGCATCATATAATTGCTTTATAATATCTGCCTGAATACGGCCAAAAGATAAATACTCCCCACAAAAACATATGCTTTGAAAACTTGAATCCATGGTAACGACTGTTTGCTGAGTGCCTGGTTTTTTGGGGAAAAAAGCCTCATCGAGCCGATAAAAACCTCCGCGATCATGTCCAATGATTTTGCGCCAATGAGGATTGGAGTTAGACATCTCCCTTATAAAAGAGGGCCGGACACCAGCATTCCTGAGCAAGGTTTTAAAATGGACGTAAGGATGACCGGATAATCCGGCATCATATAGCTGTTTTATAATATCTGCCTGAATACGGTCAAAAGACAAATATTCCCCATTAAATAAAATGTTTTGAAAGATTTGGCTCTTGGTTACGTTTGACTGTTGACGCTCGGATTTTTTCTCGAAAAAAGCTTCATCAAGCCAATAAAAACCTCTACGGTCATGCTTGATGATTTTCTGCCAATAAAGATTGGATTTAAACACATCTCTCATGAAAGAAGATCGAACATCGGCATTCTTGAGCAAAGTTTTATAGTGAATATAAGGCTGGCCTGTTTTTCCTGCGTTGTACAACTGCCTTATAATGTTTGCTTGAGCACGACCGAAAGACATAGCCTGCCCGTAAAACACTATGCCCTGAAAGTTTTTACCCACAGCAATGTTTTTGTTTTGAGGTTGCACGAATGATTGTAAACAGAGAACTGATTTAGTCATAATAAAATCTCTTTTTGGGTCAATTTTAACGATACAGTCTTGATCTGTTCTTAACAAAAAACAGCGAACAAATGCAGCATGAACACACCAAAAAAAGCTACACCACTATTAGGTGAGCGTTAGGTGGGCAAAAAACGAACAGGCCAGCCATTTATTATGGCCAGCCTGATCCCGTTAACTTAATGATTTAATTAAGAAAAAATTGGTTGCGGGAGTAGGATTTGAACCTACGACCTTCAGGTTATGAGCCTGACGAGCTACCGGGCTGCTCCATCCCGCGTCACCAGATATAAAGGGCGGTCAATGCCCCTTTGGAGAATGGAAGCTGAGTTATATCCTCCTACTCTGGTAAAATCAAGCATATCAATTGACTTTTTCGCCAAGAAGAATAATCTAAGCGCATATTTCACCGGAGGTGTTCGCCGTAACCCGCGAAGGGCAAGGCGTCCTGAGATTATACTCCCAAAACCTGATGCGGATAATGCCGCCGTAGGAAGCGTGACATGAGCGAAAGCACAACAACATCACAAAACATAGCCATTATTGGCGCTGGTATCACAGGTTTGAGCTGTGCATATGCTCTTTTAAAAGACGGCCATACAATCACACTCTACGACCCCGAAGGGTTTCCTGCCGACAATGCCAGCCTCATGGCCGGCGGCATGCTCGCCCCTTATGCTGAAATCGAACATATGCCCCACGAATGGATACAAGCCGGATTAGACAGTATTGCTTTTTGGTCTGACTTTGCTAACCAACATAATGTCGACTTCCATCAAAACGGCAGCCTCTTAATCGCACATGATGAAGACGCCTACATCCTCAAACGCTTTGAGGAACACCTGCCGCAAAATAAAAAACAACGCGCAATAACAGCAGAATTCGAACCGGCCCTAGCCAAAAAATTCCCAAACGGCCTCTATCTTTCCGAAGAAGCACATATCAACCCGGCCCCGACCATGAACACTCTATGCAATGCGCTCAAAGAACAAGGCGCAAATTTCATTCTGGAAAAGGCCGACCCGCAAAAACTTTCCCAAAATTACGATCACGTCATTGATTGCCGCGGCATGGGCGCTGCGTGGGAAGACCCGAACCTGCGCGGCGTAAAAGGTGAACTTCTTATTGTCCGTAACACAGAATTTTCTTTAACCCGCCCGGTGCGTCTGATGCATCCACGCTACCCGCTTTATATCGTTCCACGGCCAGATCATATTTTCATGATTGGCGCCACCATCATTGAAAGCTCCGACAACACCGGGGTAAGCGTTCGTTCAGGACTGGAACTTCTCAGCGCCCTATACAGTCTGGATACCAGCTTTGGTGATGCAGAAATTATAGAGATTAAAGCAGGCATTCGCCCCGCATATTCAGACAATTTGCCATACATTCAAATCGATAAAAACATTATTCATTGCAATGGATTGTTCAGACATGGATTCATGCTCTCTCCGACAATAGGGCGCTGCGTAGCGGACCATATTTCTGACGGGAAAAATAATTTTTTAAAGATGCTGAAAAAGGACCAAAATGAAAATAACACTCAACGGGCAGCCTAAAAACTTTGAAGCGCCGCTTAATCTCTATGACATTCTGGCACAAGAAGAGCTAATTGGCATGATGATCGCAGTCGCCCATAACGGCAACCTCATCCCCAAAGGCGACTACACTCAGATTTTTATCAAAAACGGTGACGCCATTGAAATTGTCGCACCGATGCAAGGAGGATAAGCAATGAGCAAAACTCTCAACATTGGCGAAACAATTCTTCAATCACGGTTATTCCTTGGAACAGCCGGATACCCGTCTCCCGATGCTTTGCAACAATCGATCGAAAAAGCACAACCCGGTCTGCTCACAGTATCCTTACGCCGCGAAAGCAAAGCCGGGAAAGGCCAGGACTTCTGGAACATCATTAAAGGTTTCAACATCCCTGTCCTGCCCAACACCGCTGGATGTCACGCGGTTGAAGAAGCCATAACCACCGCCGAAATGGCCCGCGAAATTTTTGAAACCAACTGGATCAAGCTTGAAATCATTGGCGATGATTACACACTACAACCAGATCCATACGGCCTCCTCGAAGCGACAAAAAAACTAATCGCCAAAGGCTTTGAAGTCTTCCCTTACATGACAGACGATTTGGTCCTGGCTGAAAAGCTCGCAAATATTGGCTGCAACATTTTCATGCCATGGGGCGCTCCCATAGGTTCAGGGCGCGGCCTTAACAACCCTTATGCCTTGAAACTTTTGCGTGATCGCTTTCCCGATAAAACCCTTGTCGTTGACGCAGGAATTGGCGCACCCTCACACGCCGGCCAAGTCATGGAAATGGGATACGATGCCGTACTCTTGAACACAGCCGTGGCAAAAGCCGGAGATCCCGCCCAAATGGCCGGCGCTTTCGCAAAATCGATTGATGCGGGACACGAAGCCTACACTGCCGGTATCATCACCCCGCAGGAACGCGCGAGTGCCTCCACGCCCCTCATCGACAAACCATTCTGGCATCAGGAACAACATCAAAAATGACCACCCTCATTCCAATGAAACGGTAATCATCCCATAAATTAGCAGGGGTTATAAGTAGAATTCCTAAATAGTGTAGTCACAAGATATTAACCCAAAGAGCGATGCATCTGATTTAAACTGCGGCCAGGAATGACGCCGTATGTTCGGCGATGTTTAATGAGGGGCGGCTAATCAAAGTTTTTTCTCCGTGGTTCCCGGCAAGGTGGTTCTGTGGGTAATTGTTTAGTCCCACATTGTGGAGGAATTATGTATAAAGAGATTCCAACCAAGGAGACATTATGGGACAAATACTGCATGGAAGCGCCAGAACGACAGAGGTCGTGCGTCGAGCAATACAAAATAGTGAAGAGAGTCTGAAGACGTTATCGGAGAG
>Ga0316204_10004575_pt1 | contig 24559 bp, 25 predicted proteins | sample 6monrhotite_MG_2_FD_205661 | JGI IMG/M metagenome (GOLD analysis project Ga0316204, IMG submission 205661) | Microbial mat bacterial communities from mineral coupon in-situ incubated in ocean water Damariscotta River, Maine, United States -... | ecosystem: Environmental > Aquatic > Marine >... | reverse complement strand
CTTTGTGCATCGCCTTTTACTACTGGTTCATAGGGATGGTACAACACCGCACCGTCTAGACTTTCAGCAAACCAATTAATAGGCAATTGAGCAGAGGTCGCCATCATATCTCTCGCTCCTAACCTTTCGAAGTTGCGCCATGTATTGGATAAACCCTCACTTAATAATGTTGTGGTTAATCCGAGGATAACGAGTACCACTAACATTTCTATTAGGGTAAAACCATTACACTTATTGGGTGACCTAAATCGACTCATCAGTTAAAACTTGGTGCTTCAGTATAATCAGGATCAGGCCACTGACGCACTGTTTTAGTGTTAAATGAAGATATAAATTTTCCATTTCGCGTCACGTCAGCTTGCACGACAAAAAGTGTGACTATCCACTGTGGCTGACGTCGATATGTTTCATTATTTGACTGTCGCTCAGGTACTGCTGTCCAATTGACTTCGAAATCGCCTATGACAAATTGGCCATTTCGTACATCTTCTAACGGTTCCAATTCGAGATTAACAATAAATTGAGAAAACACTTCAGGCAAAGCCACAGCCGACTCAATTTTCTGAGTAGAGGTCGCAGCGGTGCCAAACCATCCCCAAATAGAGGTAAAAACCAAAGACAAAACAACCAATGCGACTATGGCTTCAATTAGCGAGAAACCGCCTTTAGTTGATTTCACTGCGCCGCACCTCACAATAGGGTTGTAATACATCAAAGGATATCGTTCGTTGGTTTTGCTCGATACTGAATCGTCCTCCCATACAAAAGCCATTAGCTAAGATCAAGACAGGTTGTTCAAAGGTGATAGGCAAATGTGCCAAGTTTAACTGAGCCGAATTATCAATAATGAGTGACTCACCTGCACGGTTAACTTGCAAAGGCAGAATGGTTAATTTACTTGTCACCGCAATACGGGTAGCCGCCGCATCGCGAGACGTTAACCACGCATCTACTCCTGGCGCAACGAAAGAAGCGACTAAGCCTAGCAAAACTAAGGTCACCAGTAACTCAACCATAGAGAAACCAGAGGCTTTGATTTTAATTTGCTGGCACATAACCTAGGTCAGCATTTAGATCTTCGCCACCTTCTGCACCGTCAGCACCTAAACTGTATAAATAGAACCCTTGTTCAGCCGCAGAATCTAATCTATACACATACTCTTTATTCCACGGGTCCTTAGGCAGCCTTTCATCTAGATAAGGTCCATCCCAATAATCAGATACATTGGCAGGGGAGCTGCGTAAGTCTTCTAACTCTTCAGGATAATTCCCTACATCGAGTCGATAAGTTTGCAATGCCATTTTCAACATCTTGACTTGGGTTTCAGCCGTGCGCACTTTTGCACTGTCTACTTTGCCGAAAAATTGTGGTCCAACTAAGCCAGCTAATAACCCCAAGATAACCAGTACTACTAATAGCTCTATCATCGAAAAGCCAAACTGACGTTTTTGTTTCATATAACCTCTTTAAATTTCCGGTCGTCTCTTAACCAGAACATTGCCTAAAAAACCGCTTCCTGCTAAAAGCATGCAGGAAAGACAGGACATTAAATTATTTTAACTGCTTGCCGAATATTTCATTTATTTCACCGTCATTCCGGGAATCTTTTAACCGGAACATTCCTGCATGTATTTAGCAGGAACTTTTAACCGAAATTATAAAATTGAATCATAAAGATCATCCCAGTTTGGGTTATCTTTTTCAATTAAGTGTATTTTCCAGTTTCGTTTCCATTTCTTCAACTGTTTCTCTCTGGTTATTGCAGTAAGCATGTCAGAGTATTGTTCAAAATAGACTAATGTATGTACCGAATATTTTTTGCTAAATCCTTCAACCACGTCATTTTTATGCTGCCATACGCGTTTAACTAAGTTACTCGTCACGCCTATATACAAAGTGCCATATGGTTTACTGGCAAGTAAATACACTGCTGGTTGTTTCATACGACTCCCTCCGTATTATTAACCCAACAAGTTTAATTTAAAATCCCAAATACGACACAGCTCCCCATACCAATTCCGGCTAAAAGACTGCCGGAAAGACGATCCTGATAAATAAATAGTACAAAACCACTCCCCCCATTTTCCCTGTAATTCCTTTCCTACTAAAAAGCCACTGGAATGACGAAAGGCTTAAGCGTCATTCCTGCATGCTTTTAGCAGGAATCAAATTGCTATATCGGTCGATGCGGTAATCGCCAATACGACACCTAGTATAATAACGCCCAGCATTGCACCCACAATCAAAATGGCGATGGGCTCCACTAACGTTAACACTTGTTTCATACGTCTTTTACACGAGACATCATGTAACGCAGCCACTGATTTCAGCATCTCTGCGAGCTGCCCAGTTTTATCACCTACCGCCACTAAGTTTAGTGAGGTATTAGGCACTAAACGAGCGCGCTCCAATGCTTCTGTAAAGGTAACACCCGCTTCAACATCAGCAATCATAGTAATGGCTCTGTTTCTGCGCCGGGTGAATTCACAAGACTCAGCCGCTAACTTGAGTACCGCCACTAAGTTCACTCTTGCCATCAACATCGCCGAGCACAAAGACGCCCATCTTGCCGCATCTTGTTCACTCAACCATGGACCTATAACGGGGACTTCAAGTGCTAAGTCCATCAACCATATACGCACTTTGGGGTTCATTAAAACAACCGTTAAACCCAACACAACAGCAACAACAAACGCCAAGATAGTATAAGGTGCATCATTGGCGTATTGTCCTGCACTCAAGACTATATAAGCCAAAGTAGGTAACTCTTTTTCACCATCTAACAAATGACTAAACTTAGGTACGACAGCAAAAAAGATAATTAACATGGCACCTAATCCCGCACTAATAAGCACTAATGGATAAGTTAACGCACTGCGTACATCATTTTTGACCGACTGCTCATAGTTAAGTTGCTCCGAAGCATTCGCCAAAGCCATGGATAACTGCCCACCTAATTCTCCTGCACTGACCAAATGTTCTACATATTTCGGGAAAGGTAGTCCAGACTCTCTAAGCCCTTCAGATAAACTACTGCCCCCTTCGATTCGGCTGGCTATTTTTAAAAAACCTCTCGCTAAGTTGGGATGTTCTTTGTTTTTTGATAACGCACGAATAGAGTCGATAAGTGATACGCCTGAAGCACTGAGTGTTGATAATTCCTGCAGCGGAATTACTAAATCAGCGACAGTGACTCGTTTACCCCGTCCCGAATGCTCGATTACTTCATTAATTGCAATAGCTTCAATACGTTGTTCAGCAAGTAATCTGCTTACTTCTTGATGACTTACCGCTTCTAACTCACCTTCAACCCTTTGATTAGAAGCTAGCTCTATGCCAGAGTATTTGTATTTCAAGTTTCAGACTCTTCAATGCTACATACTCTTAGCACTTCATCTACGCTAGTGATCCCCTTGGATGCTTTAATCAATCCGTCATCAAGCAAGGAACGAAAACCATCTTTGCGGGCCATTTCTCTAATTTCAGAAACAGGCGCTTGTTGTGTAATTAAGTCTCGCATGGCCGGTGTGACTTCGATCATTTCGTAAACCCCTACTCGTCCCCTATAACCTCTGCCATGGCAATGGGTACAACCTATAGGTTTGCGCCAATCTCCTTGGGTTATATGTTTAGCTATAAATGTTGGTGCATCAGTGGGTTCACTGCAGTGAGAGCATAGCTTGCGCACCAGACGCTGGGCTTGCACGCCTTGTATGGTCGCAGCAACCAAATAAGGGGCAACGCCAATATCACTTAATCGAGGAAAAACTGAACAAGCATCATTCGTATGTAGGGTGGATAAAACCAGGTGACCTGTTAGCGATGATTGCACAGCAATATCTGCCGTTTCTTTATCGCGGATTTCACCCACCATGATCACATCAGGATCTTGGCGCAAAAAAGTCCTTAAGGCGCGAGCAAAGGTATAACCTATGTCAGGGCGAGCCTGAACTTGGGTGATCCCGTCTAATTGATATTCTACAGGATCTTCTACTGTGACAATTTTTTCAGCACCGGTTTTTATATCGGCCAATAAACCGTACAAAGTGGTTGATTTTCCTGAACCTGTGGGACCGGTGACCAAAACAATACCATTGGTCAATTTACCCCATTTACGAATAAGAGATAAATGGTCCGCTTCAAAACCCAAACCATCTATAGAAAGTTCATCACGCTTTTTAGGTAACAAACGCATAACAATAGACTCACCATGCACATCTGGTGCGGTAGATACCCGTACATCAAATTCGCTTTTACCTGCCCGTGTTGTAAAGCGCCCATCTTGAGGTAATCTTCGTTCAGCTATATCCAATTCAGAAAGTAACTTAATACGTGATGCTATAGCCGGAAAACGTGCCATAGGTTGTTGCATAAACTCTGACATACGGCCATCTACACGAAATCTCACAAACATATTGTTAGCACCAGCTTCAATATGAATATCTGAACTATCTGCTTGAATTGCCCGTTCTATAATACTATTAACAAGGTTTACTACTGGTGCTTCTTCTGCCAAAGCGGCAATATCAGTGTTTGCTTTACCAAATAACTCGGAAACCGCTCTTTCTCTGGACACATCGCTACAAACACTTGCCGCCATGGCTGGTGTTAATAAGTAACAAGAGGCTTGTTTAGCGCCTATTATGTTGGAGATCACACCCAGAGGAAAATCAGCGGAAGGCTGGTCAGTATAAATAGAAACTGCATCATCTTTTACAATGATAAAAATTTTGTGATCCAAACACCAATCAATATTTAGCCCTAACTCAGTACACCCTGTTAACACAGCATGAGCATCAGGGCATTCAGCCACACTTTGAACCAAAGGCCAGTTGGTCACATCTGCCATGGCTTTAAAAACTGTATCTTCCCCACATAGCCCCAACCTAGAAATAGCACTGGCATAACTACAGGCTAACTCTCGTGAGGTTTTTTGAACCATTTGGTTTTCCGACTCACTTAAAGGAACAGAGTGAGTCAGTTCGTTAAGTAAAGCTTTGTCCAAAAAGGCGGAATCAATGTAAAGGTGGTCTATCAATGGACTATATTTCTCTAGGCTAAATCTATGTTGTTGATATATCTAACTTCATTGTAAAGAAGGAATTAAACTATCAAAGTTAATCAGGTATATTACACCACAGAAATCTTAAAAATGAAGTGATTTAAATTAGTGTCGCGCTCAATATCAAACATGCAAGTCTATTTTGACCAAAGTTTAGCCTTTGTCGATCAACTAATCTGGCCATCTAAACAACAAAGAGACGAAAAATCGTCGTCTTTTTATGTGTTTAAAGTCTACCCCAAAAGCCTGAAGACCAAGGAAATCAAACAGTGGGCTGATTTACAAGTTTCAACCTTGTCACCTTTTAGCCAAGGTGATCATTATTATTACCTCAGCAAAAAAGGCTTACATTTATGGGTGACTGCAAGTAAATTTATTGGTATCCCAGAAACTGCTTATCAAAGTGCACTAGAAGATGGTGAGCATTTAGTGATTGGAAAACAAGATACTTACAGACAAGTGTGGAAAGATGGGAGTATGCAGTCCTGTTCACCAGCGCTAAAAGAAACAGTTAACCACCAACCATTAACAATCAGTTTTAACCAGCCATGGGCCGTCACTCGAAATATAGATAAAAAACTTAAGCAACCCAATGTTTGGCTGGGATTGTGCTGCTTTGCTTTGTTGTGTTCTTTGGTATGGTGGGTGACAGGATATGCAACTATTGCTTTACAAGAAAATAATGCTGAACAAAAAGCAAGTCAACTAGCAGAATCATTAGGTGAAAAATTAGATTTACAAAATACATTACGTAATAATACGCAGCTTCTATCGGGACTTAATAATTGGCATCAAGAATTCGAATTTTTGCCAGAAACCTTTGCATTAATTGCAGAAAAATTGAATCAACAGGGTAAGTGGCGGGCTAATTCGCTAATTTGGCAAAATAAAACCATGGAAATAGAGTTGTTATCTAAAGATTTAGACATTACTAGTTTGGTAAGTGAGCTAGAAACAATTAGCGCCCTGCAGCGTGTCAGCATACGGCCACACGATGCAAATGATACCTGGATATTGGAAGCACAAGCTAAGTGAATTTTCTAGACACATTAAAGAATAGTCAGTTGGTAACTGAATATAAAAAAAACAAACGCTTACAATGGATGATACTGGGCATTGCAGTCATCATTGTTGTATCAGCGATTAAACGTATTGCCGATGATTTGTCCGAGTATAAAGAGGAAGCAAAAAGTCAGCTTGAGCTTTTATCACGTCTCAATCAGTCTGCAAAAGAAAATTTTGATATGCAGACCTTCGAAGATATCGCTAAACAAGCCGAACAAAAAATGCTCGAGTTTTCGAGCGTAGCGAGTGCAAGTGTTGCAGAAGCACAAGGCTTAGAAGATGTTGATGAGAAGATTGGTGGTTTGTTAAAGCGCAAACGGCTCAATCTGATTGGCTCAGACGAACTTAGATTTGGAGGAAGAACTTTCTGGTCTGTCAGAATCGAAATATCTGGTCAATTAGTAGAAAGTGATTTTATTCAAATAGCTAGTTTTTTCGATAATACGCAACTGACAACACGTATCGCATCAATGCAATATTCTCCCAAAACTTCAAATTCGATCAGTTTGGTTGTAGACCTAATTTTTAAAAGAGCCAGTGATGCCTAAAACACTATTTATTGCTGGGTTGATTATATTGAGTATTGTGACCGTGATATCAGTTGCATCAAATTATCAAAGTGCAGCTATTCAATTGAAAGGTGATCGAGTCAATAGCACCTCGTTATCTAAAAATGAAAAATTTGCTTGGAAAACGATATTATTAACCGCACCTCAATACCAAACTTCTAACACCAAAGGCACAAACCAAACGGTAACTAAGCAGGTAACTGAGATTAGTGACTCGACAGTTGTCGGAATTGTACTGGATGAGCCTAGCTCAGCTTTACTGGTGATAAAGGGAGATAATGTTGTTAAATCTTTCAAAATTGGTGAAGGATGGCTAGAAAACTGGGTGGTAGAAAGCTTACAAGCTGACTCTGTAAATTGGTTCAATACCAAAAACCAACAACTATATGTTCAACCTTTATTTGATTTAACCATATCAGACACTGCGACGAATAAAAAAGTTAACAAAAAAAAGAAACGGAAAACGTAAATAATGCACGTCAAATCTAGTCAACGAATTTTTCTAAACCCGAGTTATATAATGCTGGGTCTCCTAATAATTTTATTGTCTGCATGTACAACTATGAAGGGACCAGCCTACGAAGCAGCAAAACAAGACAATGTTATATTTAGTACACCATTAAGGCCGGCAAAGCCGCCACAATCAAGTTCTAACAGCACCCTTATTGAACAACAAACGAGTATAACATCTGAGTTTGAAGTTATTCGCGCACCTACATTGAGTATTGAGCAGGCTGCAGTTCAAGCGACAGAAACCATGTTACCTGAGCTAAAAGATGATCCAATCAGTAGATTGTCCTTTAACAACATGCCTGTAGGCGCTTTTATCAATGAAGTATTTGGTAATCAGCTAGGATTGAATTTTATTGTTGAACCCAACATAAAAAACACCTCTGATCTCGTCACAATGCGCTTAAGTGAAACGGTAAAAAAGAAGGAGCTTTATGAGCTTGCTACACAAACTCTAAAATCTTATGGTGTGACCACTTCTCTGAAAAACAACATATTACTATTTGATTTTTCAGAAGAAGCAGCGGGTGGTGAAATTCCCTACATAATTAGCGGCAGGGCCTTACCGGAAGTGCCATCTAGCAGTCGCCCTATATTTTGGGTTTACCCACTAAAATCTGTGACACCACCTATGGTGCGTAGTTGGTTAACTCAAATGTTTCCTAGAAAAGATCTAGAAATAAAAGAAGACCCCACTCGAAACTCTCTTATATTTATTGGCTCACAGCGACTAATTACGCAAGCATTAGCGGCGACTAGACTGTTAGATAGGCCTACAATGCTAGGTATGCAAAGCCGTATTATTCGTCCTACTTTAAGCACTGTAACAGATTTAGCTACGAACCTTGAAAGAGTACTCAAATCAGAAGGCTATTCTGTCAGACAAACTGATGGTGGAGGTGCTGCCATCCGTCTATTGCCCCTCGAATCTGTTGGTCAACTTATCATTTTCTCCAGCAGTATAGATATTTTAGAACATATAATAGAGTGGGCTAGAACCCTTGAGACTGAGCGTCATAACTCTGTCGAACAGGGATTATTTAGCTACCAAGTGCAAAGTACTCAAGCAGTGCATATTGTACAAGTACTGAATAGCCTAGGAGTCGCCGATTTCCAAAGCACTAGCAGTGAAGGGAATGAAACTAACGCAAATAACAACAGCTCTACGTCAACATCTCGCGTCAACCCCAATCAATCGCGTAATAATAGTAGTGGAAGTTCAAATACCAAGGGTAGATATGCGGTTGACGAACAATTAAATACAATTTTGTACAGTGGTAGTGGTAAAGACTGGTTACAAGTATTGCCTGTGATTAAACAATTAGATAAACCTGCGCCGTCAGTTATGGTTGAGGTGATTGTTGCGGAAGTATCTCTTGACGACTCCGAAAGTACAGGCTTAGATTGGTTGGTCAAATCAAGTTTAGGAAAATACAACCTAGATTTCAGCACTTTTGATGTAAGTGGTATCGTCAGCTCTATGTTTGATTCAACAGTCGACACTGCGGGTGGAACAAGAGCTTTACTAAATGTTTTTTATTCAAATAACAAAGCCAATGTACGCTCAAGACCAAGGATCATGGTGAAAAGTGGCGGGGAAGCTACGATAAACGTTGGTGACAGGGTACCCGTTATTACTCAGACCAGTCAAAGCACAGTAGATTCAAATGCTGCCGTTATTCAAACTGTCAGTTATCAGGATACAGGTGTCATTTTATCCATTAAGCCAACAGTGCATGCATCAGGCTTTGTGGATATTGAGATTGATCAAGAAATTAGCTTATCAAGTGGTGACTCTCTCACCCCAACAATTTCTACTAGAAGTATAAAAACTACTGTGTCACTTAGAGATGGGGGCTCTGTTTTGTTAGGGGGTCTTATCTCTTCAACCACAGAAAACACCAATACCGGTATCCCAATTTTAGGGAAACTCCCCTTATTAGGTAAATTATTTTCCAATGATAGTGATGATCAAAAGCGAACTGAATTGATGATCATGATTATCCCATATGTGTTGAATTCACCAAGTGAAGCAGAAAGCCTAACAGATGAATTACAAATGCAGAGAATACAAGATATCTCTGCCGACCTTGTTCCACAAAGTAATAACTTGCTTATGAATAATAATTAACCGAAAACCCTTATGACATTTATACATTATTAATTAACGAGGTAAAAAAGTGAAAAAAACAGCTCTGATCGCATTGTTCGTGATCCTATCTACTTCGACTTTAGCTAAGTCAAAAAATACTGATAAAAATAGTATTCAAACATTGGGATTTGAATGTGCACAAAAGTACACCAATGTCATCCCTATGTTAGGAAGGGGTGAAGATTTTCCTGCCTTCTTGACACAAGACATTGAAACAGAATTAAAACGTCAGAATAAAACAAGTAAGCTGGTATCAATTACATGTGATGGTGAGCCTGAACTAAAAGCCTCTCACATAACAATTGAAGAAAATGGCCAACAGCAACAAGTTGTGAGTAAATTATCTTTTACGATACCTGTAGAGGTATTGGTTAAAAACGGTAAGCAAGAAATGACTATATTCATTGACCAAAATTATTATGTAGAAAACTTAGATAAGCCTGGTCAACAGAAAACTACGCAAAATTTTATTGTGAAAAAATAATAATCTAAGCGACATGGATATCATTTAATCCTTGTCGCTTATGAAACTATAAGTACATACCAAACTGAATATACTGACTTGTTAACGGTATTTTCCACTGTCCTCGCAGAATAGGGATTAATCAGTACATAAAGGACAACAATGCAAAAACATATTTATCTTCTTAGTGCATCAGACCGCTTTAATTATGGTGATGTTTTATTTCCCATAGTCGCAAAACACGAATTACAAAAGCTTGGGGATTTTGAATTTCATAATGTCGCCACCATCTCGTCCAATCTATTAGAGTGTGGTGCGATGCCAACTTTATCTTATAGGGCACTATTGAATTATGAAAAGATTCCTGATGATTCAACGCTGATCATAGCCGGTGGTGAAGTGCTTACGGCAAATTGGTCACGATTAATCAGTTTCACCAAAGAGTACTACGACTTTATTTTCAGAAAATGGGAATGTCCACGTCTAGAAAAAATCGCCAAATTTTTATTTGGAAAAAATGAAGTGTCTTTTCCATTTATTCCTTCTGCCCCTGCACTACTTGAAAAATTTAGAGTGGTATACCATGCGGTAGGTGGTCGAGGCACTCATAACTTACCCAATCAACAACAAGAAATAGTTCCAGCCATTAAGGCAGCAGAATATTTTAGCACCAGAGAGCCAGTCACCCAAAAGCAGATAGCAAATAACTTCAAAATAGATGTCACCCTGGTACCTGACTCGGTTTTAGTACTGAGTGACATGTCCCCCAAGGAGCAACTAGTACGCCCTATGACGGCTGAATATGTCTGTGTGCAATTTGGTTTTATTAAAAGTGAAGCCAGGATGCCAGCTGTACTAAAAGAGCTGAGAAAAATTCATCAAACTCACAACATAGACATTGGATTACTGTCGATCGGCAATTGCCCTGGTCACGATGATATGAAATCAGTTGAATGGATAAAACAACATGCTGACTTTCCCGTTGTAGAGTTACCTAGCGACACCATAGACCAGATAACCGGTGCCATTGCACATGCCAAAATTTTCATTGGCACCAGTTTACATGGTGCGATTGTATCTATGTCCTATGGCAACCCTTTTGTTGCCGTACATAAAAAAATTCACAAGTTAGAAGCCTACACACAGCAATGGGCACCTAATTATTTAAAAGGTAATGTCGACTTTGCAAATATTGCAAATGAAACCAACAAAAGACTCAAAGCCCATGTGGGTTATGAAACTTTATTAAAAGAACAAAAAATTTTGGTACGACAGTCATTTGAACGGATCGCTAAGATTGCCAGTAGATAGCTTTTGTGAATTTGATAATAAGTAACCTGAACTCGGGTTAAGTAGGAAGGTTGATAAGAATTTAAACAGACTTTAAATTCGATATATTTTGATAGCAGTGTTGTTTTACCTTATGGATAAAACAACACTATCCCAAATAATGCATAAAGTCGCTATAACAGCGGCGTCCACCATTTTTCGTTTGATAGATACCAATCCAACGTCTTGGCTATGCCTGTTTCAAATGATTCACTTGGTACATAGCCCAACTCATCATTCGTTTTAGTCGCATCGATGGCATATCGACGGTCATGTCCTGGCCTGTCAGTCACATAAGTGATTAAATCGACAGCCTTTTGTGCAATGGCATCAATTGCCATAGGGAATCGTTTACTCAACTCGGGGTCATTGGCGAAAGCTTTGTTCATTAATTCACAGACTAATTTAACGATATCAATATTGGCCCATTCGTTGTTACCACCAATATTGTAGTTCTCACCTACCCTGCCATCATTAAGCACCAAATCTATACCTTTGGCGTGATCTTCAACATATAACCAATCACGTATTTGTAGACCATCGCCATACACGGGCAGAGCTTTGTTATGCAATATATTAGTAATAATCAGAGGTATAAGTTTTTCAGGGAAATGATATGGGCCATAATTATTAGAACAATTACTGGTTGTCACTGCTAGGCCATATGTATGGTAATATGCACGCACTAAATGGTCACTTGCGGCCTTACTCGCTGAGTAAGGCGAATTAGGGGCGTAAGCAGTCTCTTCTGTAAAAGCAGGATCAGTTGCAGATAAGGTGCCGTAAACTTCATCTGTACTCACATGATGAAACCTGTGTGCTAAAGGTGGATTACCCTTTTCTTGTGGTATATCTAACCACACTTTCTTTGCGGCCTTAAGCAAGCTGTAGGTACCAAAGATATTCGTCTCTATAAAGGCATCAGGGCCAGTAATAGAACGATCTACATGGGACTCAGCGGCAAAGTGCACTATGTTATCAACACCTTTATCAGTGAGCAGTTGCTCTACCAACTGCGTATCACAAATGTCCCCTTTAACAAAAGTTAACTGAGAATTGTCCAATATACTCGCTAGGTTTTCTTTGTTGCCTGCATAGGTCAGAGCATCTAATACTACGACTTCATCTTCTTGATAATTTTTCATCCAGTAGTGGACAAAATTTGCACCAATAAACCCTGCACCACCTGTGACTAGCAATGTTCTTTTCATATTCATTCTTTTAAAAAAGGAAATTCAACTTTCCAAGGTTAAGCTTAAATTAAACCAAAATTCAGTGTAACGTATTTAACACTTTAGTTAACTCGATTCTCCAGTGCTCGGGCTGTAAACCATTAAAGTGCTCCAACAGACTACTTTTATCCAACACACTATAACTCGGCCTTTTGGCAGGTGTTGGATAAGCACTGGTAGGAATTGGTTTTATAGGAATGGCCTTGCTTAACATACCTAAACTAAGGGCAATTTCCTGTATGGCGAAGGCAAAATCATACCAACTTGCCACACCTGCATCAGTAAAATGATGAACCCCCTTTATCTTATTTGACACTGCGGTCAGACAACATGACGCTAATGCAGAAGCAGAAGTTGGAGAGCCAATTTGATCATCAATGACGCCTAATTCAGGTTTTTCCTGCATCAATCTCAACATGGTTTTTACGAAATTATTACCGTGACTGGAATACACCCAACTAGTACGAATAATACAAGACTTTTCAGGGCAAAGCTCCAGAATGGATTTCTCTCCTTCTGCCTTACTTGCACCATAAACGCTTTGTGGATGATAATCATCGGCTGTTTTGTAGGGGGAACCTTTGTCGCCACCAAATACATAGTCGGTAGAAATATGTACAAAAAAAACATCATTCAATTTGGCATATAAAGCCAAGTTTTTAACCGCTATATGATTGAGTTCAAATGCAGCCTCTTGTTCACTCTCAGCCTTGTCAACTGCGGTATAAGCAGAGGCATTGATGATCGCAGTAGGCCTATATTGTTTTAACACCGCATCCATAGAGTCGAAGTTAGTGATATCAATATCGTTGCGCCCCAAACATTTGTACGGGTTACTGCCAAGCAGTGTTGCCAACTCTAGGGCCAACTGTCCGTTTTTTCCAATTACAACAATCATTATTTATCCACTACTCCAGCTTAGAAGCTAGGGGCGTCCTTAAAGTTAATCCCAATCTCATCCTTACCAGACAATGACGGCTTATTACCATTAACTAATGGCCAGTTGATAGCCAAATTTGCATCATCATATTTTATCGATATTTCGGACTCTGGATGGTAGTAGTCAGTACACTTATAGACAAACTCTGCACTTTCAGTTGTCACATAAAATCCATGGGCAAATCCCGCTGGCACCCATAATTGTTTTTTATTTTCAGCAGACAAATGTACTCCTACCCAATGACCAAATGTTGATGAAGCCTTACGCATATCAACAGCCACATCAAATACTTCACCCTGGGTCACGCGGACTAATTTACCTTGAGTTTGATTAAGCTGGTAATGTAAACCTCTTAATATACCTTGACTAGATTTACTGTGGTTATCTTGCACAAAGGTAACATCACCGCAGTGTTGCCTGAACCAGTCATCACGAAAGGTTTCTAAAAAAAATCCTCGATCATCACCAAAAACACGTGGTTCAATCACCTTTACATCTAGAATGCTGGTTTCTACAATTTTCATTTTTTCACTTTTACTTAATACGTTCTTGCAAAATTTTCATCAGGTATTTGCCATAACCACTTTTAACTAAAGGTGCGGCCAAAAGTTCCAGTTGCTCTTGGTTAATGTATCCCTTGCGAAAAGCAATTTCCTCTGGACAACAGACCTTTAAACCCTGCCTTTTTTCTATTGCAGCAATAAAATTTGACGCATCTAACAAACTGTCTAAAGTACCGGTATCCAACCAAGCCGAGCCTCGGCCCATCAATTCCACTTGAAGGTTCTTCTGCTGTAAATACAGATTATTTAAATCTGTTATTTCTAACTCCCCTCGATGGGAGGGTTTAACGGCTTTTGCCATATCAACTACTTGATTATCATAAAAATATAAACCGGTCACAGCATAGTTAGACTTTGCTTTTTGAGGTTTTTCTTCAATAGACAATGCTTTCCAATTCTCATCAAATTCAACAACGCCATAACGTTCAGGATCATTAACATGGTATCCAAACACTGTGGCTCCTGTCGTTTGCGAATAGGCATTGAGTAAGGACACTTGTAAATCATGACCATAATAAATATTGTCGCCCAACACTAAGGTGCAAGGGTCATTACCTATAAAATGCTCGCCCAAAATAAATGCTTGAGCAAGGCCATCAGGTGAGGGTTGTGCAACATAGTTAAAATTCACCCCCCAATCACTGCCATCGCCTAATAATTGTTGAAAACGCGGCAATTCTTCAGGGGTAGAAATAATTAAAATATCCCGAATACCGGCCAGCATAAGAGTTGATATGGGATAAAATATCATGGGTTTATCATAGATGGGCATGAGCTGTTTACTGACCACTTTTGTGAGTGGATGTAAACGTGTGCCAGAACCTCCTGCTAGAACAATCCCTTTACGGTTTACGTTATGTTGCTTAACATCTAGCATTGTTGTTCCTTTAAAAACCAATCAATACAGCTACACCTAACGAATAGATGCACATCATACTATTTACTGTGAATAAAGCTTATTCTCTAGCGTAACTCTTTGGCTGTCGCGAAAATTATTTTTCCGATACCAAATATCATTAACATAACCACTAAAAACAAAGCCAAATTGTATAAAACTTTTGGATACCTAGCTTCTTCTGCCAAGGTAGGTGATTCAACCACCACCAGAAACTTAAGTTGTCTATAAGCTTCTATCCGCGATTTTTCTAGGGAAATCTGTGAAGCAGCATATGCTTGCATTGCAAATTCAATGTCTAACTTATAAGCGCTGTATTGGGTCAGAATTTCATTCACCCCTAACGATTTCACTCCACCTACGGATGACGACGAGGCGTCTGTCTTAGTTACTTCAGTCAAACGCTGTCGTTCTAGTTCTAACTGCTCCTGCAAACTAAGTAACTGTTCTTTAGATTGCATAACTAAAGGTGCACTGTCGCTCATACTCGATCGTAAAGCTCTTAGTTCTGCTCTTTTCCCCGCGATTTGGCTTTCCAGTGAGTAAGCAATTTGTTGTAATGCTAACCCCTCCGCTTCAGGGTCAAGAAGGTTATGCCGTCGTTGAAATGCCAATAACTCAGTTTTAGCTAACTGTAATTTTTTTTCCACTCGGTCATGTTCATTTTGTACAAAAGATAGCTGCGCCCTTGCTAAATCATGTCCAATTTTATTGATATACCATTCTGAGCGTTTAACAATTAATTCTGTCAGCGACTTGGCAAACTCAGGGGTAAAAGCCTGTGCCCTTACTGAAATGACGCCTGATGTAACATCAATATCGCTACTGACATGATTATGGTAAAACGTTAGCTTCTTTTCAGCTGTTGCAGAGCCTGAAAGTCGACTGAAATAATCATATGAGGAATCACTAAAATGTTCGGATACTCCAAGTTGATTTTCCAGATAAGTAAGTAAGTCATTTGACGCAATAAAGGCTTTGACCAATTCAGTATCTTTACCACCTCCACCGCCGGTAAAACCAGATAGAAGAGCCATAGATGGTTCTAAAGTTGACATTCCATTAGGTTGTTGCACTATCAGTTGAGTTTGACTCTCAAAACGGTCACTAGCCCAAATAACTTGATAAAACGCAAAAAACAAAAATGGCAGTAAAACAACCAAAAAAAGTGGGCTTCTAAGTAAGTTAAACATTGCCTCTTGGCTAAATTTTTCGATCTTTGTAGATAGAACTCCCTTTTGACCGGTAGACATATCAGCTTCTGATTTTTCTACTGAAGAACTTATCATTGAATCTGGATTGGTTTCTCTTAACTCCTGATTAAATTGGTTTATTTTAGCCTTAACCGCAACCGAGTCGGGTTTTAAGTTTCTAACCCTCTGCAATACCCGAACAGCAAGGGCCAAATCTGTTTTCCTAAGACTATCAACGTGTTTGAGTAATATTTGTGAATTCGCCCATTCTCCGGGTTTTATATTAGCACTTCGGAAATCAGTTAACTTTTTCTCTAGTTCAATCTGTGAAATTTGCGTCATAATTATAATGCCTGATAGTGCCTAATCCCTTCTTCGAGATCATTGTAAAACGTCAAGTTACCATCTGCTAATACGATAGCGCTGTCACAAAATTGGCGAATTTCACTCATCTCATGACTTACCATAACAACATTCGAATTTTTACTTCTGTCGAGTAAGGCTTTTCGGGCCTTTTTTCTAAATTTAGCATCACCTACCGATGTGACTTCATCAATTAAATATAAATCAAAATCAATCGCAACCGAACAAGCAAATGCTAATCTGGGCCTCATACCACTAGAATAGGTGGCAACTGGCAAATCATATTTTTGGCCTAGTTCCGCAAAAGCCACCACACGTTTTTCATAGGCGACCAAATCTTTTACACCATTAATTCGCCCAATAAAACGAGTATTCTCTCGACCTGTCATTTGCGGATGAATTCCAGAGGAAAGTGCAACAGGCCAAGAAATACTCAAATTAGTTATTACTTGCCCTGAATTAGGGTATTCGCTACCAGCCAATAACCTAAAGAGGGTTGACTTGCCCGAACCATTTGCACCCAAAATAGCAATATTGTGCCCAGATGGTATATCAAAATCCAGATTTCTGAATATATATTGATTACCCAGTAAAGAACGATAAAACTTAGTTACATTTTTAAGGCGTATCATCTGTTAATAGCCTGCTTCCAGTAACCATGATATAGAGTCAAGGCTAAGAACAAGGTAGATAATACAACCATGAAGAAAAAATTTTGACTCACACCGGCGTTCCCATAACTGGGGTAAGCTGCGTATCTGCTCAATTCAATTGCATGTAAAATAGGATTCCAATTGAGTAACCACCAGTATTCCTTAGGGAAATCCTGCAATGAGAAGAACACTCCGGAGATAAAGAAAAGTGGTCTGGAGAATAACATCTGGATCTTAGTAATTTCGGGCACATACAAAGACAACAAGCCGAAGATAAGTCCCATCGAAACAGCAAACACCCATAACCCCAAAAAATAGAAAATAATCGCTAGTGGATTAGCTATTTGGTATTCCATATTAATTAAATACATAGTCAAAACTATGCCCAAGACAACAAATATTTTAACCACTAATTCAAATAACCCTTTTGCGATAACCGCACTTATTGGTTGCACCTGGCGGAAAGCATACAAGGATTTGTTTTTCTTAACTGATGCGGATGTGGTGGTAAATGTTTGTAGAAAGGCCTGTATCTGGATCATTCCAAAAGCCATAAAAACAAAGGTAGGGATACTATGGGTATCACCGCCATCGAGCCGCCCTCGAAAAAATGACAATACGAAAATGAATAGAACGGGCTGAACGACCGCCCAGCTAATGCCTAATTTATCACTGAAGCCTGTGCGAATTTCTCTGGCAAAAAGAGCAAAGATAACATCTTTCCAGATTATCCATGGTCCGCGTTTAGTCACTGTAGTCATTATCTGCTTAACGGCTATTCAGGGAATGTTATTTAAGTTATTTAAGTTATTTAACAACATTGGCAGCAATCGCAATTTGATACACAATTTGAGTTATATCTTTCACGGCCTGCATGAGTTTAGTATCAATCTTAGGTAAGACCAGAATTTGATCACCTGCTTGCAGACGTTGTTCATTTTCATCTGTTAACCAAGAATTTTGTGTATCGAGAAATACCGTCAGTCCGTTGGCACGAACGACTGCAATACGTTCGTCGTTTGCTCTTTCGCTAAAACCACCTGCCCAAGCGACGTAATCCATAATGGTGGCTTTAGAGTTGTAAACAATGGCTTGCGGCATTAATACTTCACCGGACACCTGAATTAAATCAGTTTGTGCTGGGATGACAATTTCATCCCCCTGTTCCAGCCTGATGTTTGCAACCTTGCCATTTTCAGACACAATTACTTTTCCTAGAGGCTCAATAAGCCTAGCTCTGGCCACAAACTGTGAAACCAGTTGTGCTTCTTGTGCTCGTATTCTTGCTTCACCATCTGATGAGGCCGGTGCGGTAAATATGCTGCGTTCTAAGCGATTTAATGATTCCTCGATAAGCATTTTTTGTTGTTCAACGACACTTTTTCGTTTTATATAAATGGCACCATAGTTAGCTTGATGAGGGTCAACTTCAACGTGGCTAAGTATGTCCAATAAACGAGTGTTTGTATTGACTGAGTAGAATGAAGGCCCTAGGTAGCTACCCGATATTTGTATACTGATAACCTGAGGTCTTATGTCATCGTTAAATAGCACAACATCACCGTCTACCATATTGAACTCATTGAATTCTTCGATGGGTAAATACACTGATATTGGTCCAGAATCTCGGTTACCGGTAATAGCTACGTGACTGGTTTTTTCTAAAGGCCGCGAGTAAAAGATTAAATCATCTCCAGAGGTTTTATCTTGTAATAGTTCGAATCTGAATGGATAACGAGCGGCGCCTTCAACAGTGACCATTGCTTCCTGCTCTTTCACTAGGATTACATCTTTGTCCTTAAATGAAAACGAAGCCAATTTGCCTTCCTTTAAAAAATCATACAAGTCGTAATCAAGTACTATTTTTTGTTTCCTAAGAACTTTGATATTTCGGTAGCTTCCCCTGTATGGGTCTATTCCACCTGCGCGTTTTAGGTAAAATAGTACTGAATCTGAGGCTAAACCCGCATATTGTCCTGGGCGAAGTACCGGCCCTGCAACAAATACACTCACCGGCGTAGAGGTTAACAAATTTACATAGATACTAACGTTGTTAGCGTAAATAGATTTTATGCTTTGAACTACCACCGAGTTAATTCGGTTTGCGGGGATATCTTTGACTTTTACCGGTCCAATATCGGGAATAAAAATATTACCTTGGTTGTCAACAGTCATAATGTCAGCACGGTTAACTGTACCCCACATCTGAATCGATATTTTGTCCCCTGGCGCCACCAGATACGAACTATTTAATCCATCGCTACGTTCGGACTCAAACCCACCTTGAAACAAGTTCGCGCCGTAAGGCGGTGGTAAGTTCTCATCACCAGCTGGCATAGGACCTGAAGTGGTAGGCACATTGATTGGTTTATTACGGCCAGTACTATTACCTCCAGATTGTATATATTGTGACAAATCCGCTCTGTCACTGACTCCTGCTTCTTGAGCCTGTTGCTGTTGAGCTTCGGTCATCGTTTGTTGTGCGAGAGCAATACCACACAAACTGGTAAGTAATATCAGCACACAGGTCTGTAACTTCACTTGTATGTTCATAGACTCACCTCCGGTATGGGACTCTCATTATATTCAGATATCACACGTTTGACTTTAAACCAGTTACCCTGAGTATTTACGCAGTAGATATGTTGCCCTGTTTGCTTTGAGGTTAATTTACGACAGGGAAGTCCTATAGCCGCAAAAAATCTATCCCCCATCACTGCGGGCTCATGTTCAAAGACTAAAGCAACTCCAACTTTGGCGTTGGATAACGCTGTACTTAATAACAAATCAACAGTCACAGTAGGATTAACAAACTCATATTCAACCAATGGTCGTGAAGCCGTAGGTTGCGCAACACTTGTACAACCTTGAATAAGAGTGGAAATAATAGCGAGTAACACAATGTTTTTCATAGAATAATATAGGTCAACTACTTTGTGGGTGAAGTCTAACGCCTGAACACGCAAATGCCAACTTCGTCTGATTTCAGATAACCTAAAGTTAAGACATTATTAATTAAGTTATCAACGCTGGTGTGAACGAATAAAACGAAGAATTGTCCAGATATTTTGTAAAATTAAGGTATAAACTGCTAAAGACACAATAAATCCCCAAAACATCATATATTCCGGAACATTAAGTAACTCTCCAGTAATACCTACTAGAGCATAACCACAACCCATTAGCAAAATAGCAGCAAGCGAACGACGTGATGAAAAACCTGCGCGCATGAATATATTATGTAAATGATGCCTATCTGGTTTTAACACTGACTGGCCTTTTTTTGCCCGACGAAACATAATCGCAGCCATATCCATTAGCGGTAAGCCAATAATCCATACAGCAGTAACGGGCCTCATCGCTGCTCCTGTACCTTGAGTAAAATCAACCAATAGCCAAACGATGGTCAATCCCACAAACATACTGCCGCTATCACCAAGAAATATCTTATTTCCCTTAAAACCACGCCAACTTAAATTAAAGGCCAAAAATGGCACAATGGCTGCAATGACCATCATAGGGGCCATAATCGCATCACTGTTGTTGGATGCAAGTAATAAGAATACTACTGCGAACAACACAATTAAGCTCATGCCACCGGCAAGCCCATCTATACCATCAATCATATTAAACGCGTTAATCACACCCACAATACAAACCAACGTAAAAAAATATCCAGAAAGACCAAAATAGAAATCACCAAACCCACTAATATCGCCTAAAGATGTAATATAGTTCTGAGCTGCGAGGGCCATAATTGCAGCTACACCGAATTGGCACAACAATCGCCCCTTTGCACTTAAATCAAACTTATCGTCGAGCATTCCGAGCAACACTATTAAGGTGGCTGCGGTAAAAAATAATGAACCGTTCTTAAACCAGACATCTGTGACAAAACTAGCAATAATTACCGCACCATAAATAGCAACCCCCCCCGTAAGTGGGATCATTCCGGTGTGTTTTTTTCGTTCGTTGGGTTGATCAACCAAACCCAGTTGATGAGCAAATGGAGTCATAACGACCAAAAGAACAATGGCCACAAAAAATGCAGTAAATACCGGTAAAAAGTTCAATTGATTAAACATCTAGTTATCCATTTTTCTTTTTTAACTTTTTTATTGTTATAGAGCCCAAATCGAGGCTATAAAATTACTCTTAACGGTGTTTTGACAATAGAACCTTTTTTTTGCAAAAAACAACGCCAACAGTCCACATCCCTGCGTCAACCTAGTTTCAATCTAGTTTCAATCTAGTTTCAATCTAGTTTTACATTAATTGTCCTTACACACCTTGATGTTAACAAACATACCCTGCTAATGACCAGTGAATTAATGTTAAAGGTTGTGCTGATAATGTAACCAGAATGTAACTCAGTTAATGAAGCTTCATTTAAAAAATGATAAAGACGAAAACTAATCTGTATGCCTGCTGTTTTCAACGACAGAGTTGTTTTAATTTCAGAGCTCTAGTATAAACAGTTCGTCCAAATGACAGACTTAGTTAGTTTGTTTTCTAAACACGTAGCTTAATGTTTTGAAAATCCAACATTATCAGATACTTTCAGCCTTCAGGGAAGCTAGGACTAACTTGTCAAACACTATAAAAACAAAAGGCAAACTAAATGACAACTGAAGCAGTTCAAAACAAAACAAAAGATTTTTTAGGCCATCCGGGAGGACTTACCACACTATTTATTACCGAGATGTGGGAGCGTATGAGTTACTACGGCATGCGCGCTATGTTGGTGCTCTTTATGACAGCATCAATACAAGAAGGAGGGTTAGCCATCACTGTTGCCTCGGCCACAGCTATTTATGGCCTTTATACTGGCTCAGTATATTTAATGGGGTTACCAGGAGGTTGGATGGCTGACCGCTTAATTGGCGGCCAAAAAGCCGTTTGGTATGGCGGCATAATAATTATGTGTGGACACATAGTGTTGGCCATCCCCAATGATTACACCTTCTTTATTGGCTTGATTTTAGTGGTACTCGGCACAGGCCTATTAAAACCTAATATTGGCGCATTAGTTGGTCAACTGTATTCAAGTGAAGATAAAAGACGGGACAGTGGATACACCTTGTATTATCTAGGCATAAACTTAGGTTCGGTTATAGGTTATGGCGTCTGTGGTTATTTACGTATTAACATGGGATGGCATTGGGCATTCGGGGCCGCTGCTGTTGGTATGGGCCTTGGTTTAATTTTGTATAAGTTGACCCTTAACAAGTTAGACGGTGCCGGCGCTGAACCCACAGTTAGACTTTCACCTAAAGCGGCAAAAATCAGTTGGTCGGTTATCGGCGCATTTTTGCTAGGCTTGGCGTTAGTCACTTATCTGTTAATGAATAACATGATGACATTTAATGCCGTTGTTGTGGCTCAGAAATTTGCAATTTTCGCTACCGTGTTATTTTTAGGTTACTTTGCTGCAGTATTTTTTCTAGGCAACAATTCAGCTAATGAAAAACGTCAATTAGGGGCGTTATTTTTAGTTTGTCTAGCCTCTATATTTTTCTGGACGGGTTTTGAACAAGCAGGCTCATCGCTAAATTTGTTTGGACAAGATTACACCAATAGGATCATAGGCACTTTTGAGATCCCGCCAGAATGGCTGCAATCTGCCAATTCTTTGTTTATTGTGATTTTATCGCCATTCTTCGCAGCAATGTGGATAACCTTGGCTAAAAGAATGATCACCCCTTCCTATGGTTTAAAATGTGCTATCGGTTTAATCATCATGGCTACGGGCTTTTTAGTCATGTTTTTTGCCGCACAAGTGGCTGCCTCAGGTTTGAAGGTTGCTCCTTATTGGCTGATCGCCACCTACTTTTTACATACTGTAGGTGAGTTATGTTTAAGCCCCGTTGCCTTATCGGCGGTGAGTAAATTATCTCCTAAGCGTTTTGCAGGTCAAATGATGGGAGTGTTTGTACTCACTTACTCTATCGGCAATGTTGTAGCTGGTCTATTAGCCGGAAACTTTGATCCTAACAAAGTCGAAGATATGCCAAATCTTTACCTTCAAATTAGTTTATTTACTATTTCAATTGGTATCGTCATTTTCTTATTTACATTCAAAACTAAGAAATGGGAAAAACTGGCGGAATTGCCTGCCAAGTAATTTATACTAAGCATTAAAACCAATGCCCAACTAAGTTTATTGACTGAGTTGGGCTTTTTTATTGTTACAGACAGGTCACGCTTGATATGAAGTTGTATTTTTCGACCAAAAACATCCCGCAACTACAACATTTACCTTTAACGCAAAGGTTAGCTGCAATGCAAATTGCACAAAAAAAATTAATTGGACCTGAAAAATTATTCCTTAATATATTAAAAATGTTGATCGTTATCCCCATATTTATCTTTATAATTCAAATAGCGACAAATTGGGTGGCTATTCTTTGGGCGTTATTAGTTACCTTACTTTATCCAATGCTAGTCAAACCAGTACAGTACGGTTTGTGTGCTAAATATATTCCTCAACCTAACCCTCTTCCTGAAGGAGATTAATAATGCAGACAATTTTAGTAACAGGCGGGGCAGGATACATAGGCAGCCATACTGTATTGCAGCTTTTAGAGGCTGGCAATCAAGTAATAGTGCTCGACAACCTATGTAACTCTTCACAGGAATCACTCAATCGTGTTGAAGAATTAACCGGCAAAAGCACTATTTTTGTGCAGGGAGACATTCGCGACCATACAATTTTAGAATTACTTTTTTCCAAACATAAAATTAATGCGGTTATCCATTTTGCCGGATTAAAAGCGGTAGGTGAATCGGTAGAAAAACCACTCAATTATTATAATAACAATGTATATGGCACCTTAACGCTATGCGAAGCTATGAAAAAGTTTGGCGTTAAGAATTTAGTCTTTAGTTCATCTGCGACCGTATATGGCGATCCTGTTGAGCTGCCACTTCGTGAAGATATGCCAACAGGTCAACCGACTAATCCATATGGCATGTCAAAACTCATGGTTGAGTTGGTGTTACGTGACTTATACAAGTCAGACAACGACTGGAACATTGCACTGCTGAGATATTTCAACCCAGCTGGAGCACACCCGTCAGGACGCATAGGTGAAGATCCAAATGGTATTCCAAACAACCTGATGCCCTTTATTACCCAAGTCGCTACAGGCAAACGTGAGCAGCTTTCTATCTACGGTAATGATTATGATACGCCTGACGGCACGGGGGTCAGAGATTACATTCATGTTGAGGACTTAGCAGCGGGGCACTTAAAAGCCTTAGATAAGCTATACACTAGTCCCGGCATAGTCACTTATAACCTAGGTACCGGGCAAGGGTATAGCGTGTTAGATATGCTCAAAGAGTTTGAAAAACAAAGCGGCAAAGCCATTTCTTACCAATTTGTGCCACGCAGAAGTGGTGATGTTGCGTCTTGTTATGCTGATCCTAAAACGGCCAGCGATGCCCTAGGTTGGACAGCCACCCGAGGCCTCGCCGAAATGTGCAGAGATTCGTGGAATTGGCAGGCAAGTAATCCACAAGGTTATAAATAGAAGCAATATAGAGCTAGGTACTTTTATGGCTGTG
>Ga0316204_10004574_pt1 | contig 24560 bp, 19 predicted proteins | sample 6monrhotite_MG_2_FD_205661 | JGI IMG/M metagenome (GOLD analysis project Ga0316204, IMG submission 205661) | Microbial mat bacterial communities from mineral coupon in-situ incubated in ocean water Damariscotta River, Maine, United States -... | ecosystem: Environmental > Aquatic > Marine >... | reverse complement strand
CCGACCAAGTCCAAGAAGCGGTCGCGGCAACGGGCAAACTAAGGAATGATGTGAACGCCGACGCCGAACTGGGGGGTCCATACTTCTGAGAACGGGGGGTCCAAGCACCTGAGAACCGACATCCCTCTTGCAGTCCTCTTCTTGGCCATGGCCACCCCTTCGTCTCATGGTCCGCGAAGTGTCGTTTGCTGTCGGATCTCTCGCAACTTCGAGCAAGAATTGCTCTCCAAGTAGCAGCCCAGTTCATCACGGCGGCGGACCACCAGGTCGGGACTGACTCGACGCTCGACGCGCGAAATCGCCCAAGAGAGTGTCGCCAAGATTCTCTCTGTTTGCCTGACAGGCTAGCAATCAAGTGCCTTACGCCTGGTGAACTAGGGTGGCGCGAGACATGCGTCTATCCCGGCATGCCTCCCGGAACTACTGTTCTCCATCGCGCCATCCATGCGCCTCCTCGACATGCGAGGAAGCACCGAAACCCCAAGCAGCGCCGCTGCCATTCGAATCCCGCCACTCCTCTGACGCCATTGACCTACGACGACGGCTTGCCGGAGCGCTGCAATCAAGCGTCCGCCCGTCTCAGGTCAGGGGTCACGAAGGCACCAAGAGCGATCAAGACCCTGCGAGCCCTCACGAGGGCGTGCGCACGGTCGCGCATTCGACCTTGCTCTTGGAGGCCCTCATGGCCAGATCGTTCGCCCCCTCCTTTCGACCGACGCTCAGACCCTTGGATCACCGTCCGGGAGATCGTCAGCGCAAGTCTCTAGCCTCCTGGCTCGCTCGGTCCCCAGTAGCCAAGCTGGGCGCCACCACTCTCATTGGCGCGAGATTGCCTGTGCTGGGCTCGGTGAGGCCCGATCCCGGGAGCAGAGCTCTCGACTCCGACCGATTCCAAACCGAGAGCCCAGGCGGAACGCTTCTCCTGACCCGAACGAGGTATCGTTCCGAGAGCTGGGCAGCGTGCCCAGAGGACAACACGAAGCGGGCCCAGGAGGTGTTAGCCGCACCGCCTGAGCCCTTGAACGCCAAGCAGAAAGCCCTGCATGACGAACCAGGAAGAATCTATCACTGCGTCTATGTCGCGAGGCTCCGTCCGTGAGCTGCGCGGCAGGGCCCTCGCTGCCTTCGGGTCGGCCCGAGGAGAAACGCAAACCAGAACGGATCGACTTCGAGGTGACCTACGTCGAGGGTCCCTCGTCCGAGGCCCTTCTCGACGCCCTCGCGGAGTTTCTCGTCGAGGTCTGGACTTCGCGCCACGGGGCCAGCGAGTGACTCGCCGCCAGAACGCCGAGGTGAGCAATGGCTGAGTCGAAGCGAGCGATCGGCCTGGTCCGCTGCAGTACGGATCAACAGGAGCACTCGACGGGAGACCAAGAGGCTGAGATCCGCCGCTGGTGTGGGCACCAGGAGCTGGACCTCGTTCGTGTGTTCGAGGACGAAGGCGTCAGCGGCTCGGTCCTGGATCGGCCGGGTCTCCTCGCCCTCCTCCGCTATGTCGAGTCCCACCCAGAAGGAGGGACGCTCGTCGTCTGGCGCCGCAATCGACTCGCCCGCGCCCAGGACCCGCTCGACGGGCTCCTGATCGAGCGCCGAATCGAAAAGGCCGGGTGGAAGATCCACTGCCTGCATGGGCGGAACGGCACGGGCGACGCGTTCATGGATCGTCTGGTGGGTCTCTTGGAGCACCACCAGGCTGGAGAGTTCCTCCGCAGCCTAGCGACTGACACCCTGCGCGGGCAGCTCCGGACTGCCCTCGAAGGCGGCATGCTCGTTGGCGTGGTTCCCTACGGCTATCAGCGTCGCGTCCAGTCGGTCGACGGCTCGACTCGGATTCTGGATCGACGGTCTCGCTTCCGCCGATCCCCTGGTGACAAGGTTGCGTTCGTCGCGGGAGCCCCTGAGGAGGTCGCGGTCGTGAAGCGGATCTTCTCCGCCTACTCGAGCGCACGCCTCAGCACGAGCGGCCTCGTCCGCGAACTGAACGCCGAGGGTGTTCCTGGGCCGCGGGGTGGAACCTGGACCGAGACCACCCTGCGCCACATGCTTCGTAATCCGGTCTACACCGGCGCCCTGGTCTGGAATCGGGCAGCGAGGGGGAAGTTCGCTCGGATCGTCGGCGGGAAGATCGTGAAGTCCCCTGAGGGGAGGGCCGCCAGCAAGGACGACTCGGTCGTGATTCCCGGCCACCACGAACCCTTGGTCGACGCCGAGACCTTTGCTGCGGTCCAGGCCCTGATCGCCAAGCGAGGCAAAAAGAGTCGGGGGAAGTACGCCACGCGCGCGCACCCTCTCTCGGGTCTGGTGAAGTGTGGAGCCTGCGGAAGCCTCATGACCGTGACCCGCTTCGACAAGCGGGGGCCGGTCTATGTTTGCAAGGGTTATCGGACGGGGCGGACCTGCGAGGCATACATGGTGGTGTCGACTCGCTTGGAGGGCGAGGTGCTCAGGGTGCTCCAGGAGGCACTTCTGCCCCTCCGAGCCAACCTGAAACCGCGCTTGCACAAGCTCCTCAGCCAACGCCTGGGAGTCGGCCCCTCCCCCGCGCTCGATCGGCTCAAGCGCGAGCTGGCCACGCTAGAGCGCAAGATCGACGGCGGTCTTGATCGACTCGTCCTTCTCCCAGAACGGGCCGCTACGCAGCTAGCTGACAAGATCCAGGGCTGGACCACCCGCAAGGTCGAGGTCGAGCACGAGCTGGAGCGGCTCGAAGCGAAGCGCCAGCAAGCCACCGACCTGGACGTGCTCGTGGACGAGATCGCCAGGCTTCTGGACGATCTGGGATCCGCGAAGCCCGGAGCCCCACCCGACGAACTGCGTGTCCTCTTCGAGCGGCTCGTGTGCGGGATCGAGCTAGACTTCATCAGCGTGCCTCCGAAGACCGGGACTCGAATGCGCCGAAAACTCAAGGGAGGCCGAGTTGCGCTCCCAGAGGCCCTAGCCGTGGCCTCCAACATCTTGCCTCAACCGACATCCCTGGTGCAGGAGTCGGGCTAGCCGTGTCGAGCGCTAGCCTAGAACGCGCCTTGGAAGCGGCCCATCCAGTAGGGCAGGACGAGGTCGACGCCGACGCGCTCGACCTTGGGGTTGCCACGGTTGGGCGTCGCGGGGCTGAAGGGCGTGCGCTGCCACTGGAAGTCGGTCGCGTAGCGCAGGAACACGTCGAGGGGCTCGGTCGGGAAGCGCTCCGTCTGGGTCCCGAGAGAGACGGAGCCTGAGGCGGTGTTCGAGTAGGTGAAGATCGGGAGGTTCACCCACTGAACGCCTGAGAGATCCACCACGGGCGCGGCGACGCGTCGGTGCGGCATGTCCATGAGCTGGCGGGTGGCCTCGCGGATCGAGGGGAAGAGCGCGGTCGAGGTCCCTGGATCAATGCTGGTCTGGATCAGGTCGAAGTGCGCGTTGCGGTGGTGCCCGACGTAGCGCTCGGTGATCGCGTAGGAGCGGTGCATGTCCTGCCAGCGCTGCGGATCCGTCTCGAGGCGGAAGTAGTTGAAGTAGCCAATGTGGCTCAGGTTGAACTTGTAGTAGTGGTCCGTCCCGAGGGAGCCCATGAGGGCGCCGACCCAAGCCGTCTCGGCCAGGGTGCCGTTGTCGGCGACCGCCATGGCGTATTTGCCGGGGTTCACCCGGTGTCCGATCAGGAGGAAGGTCAGCTTCTGGTAGCCGACTCCGGTCCAGTGGGTCGGGCCGCCGCTGCGGTGGACGCCGAAGGGCGGGCGGTCCTCGTCGATCAGCCAGTCGTTGCGGATCAGGTAGTCGAGCATTTGCTCGATCCGGAAGGCGCACTCGCTGCGGAGGGCCGGGACCAGCTCGTAGGTCACCGAGAGTCCCAACATGACGCCGCTGTATTGGTCGCGCGAGATCCCGCGATCTCCCTGCCAGCCGACGTAGGCCTGGCCGTTGACCTGGGCCCGCTGGAACTCGCGCTTGGTCATGATCTTCTGGCCCACGACCGAGCTCTCAGGCGCCGCGACGCGAGCCAAGAGGCCCGTCCCGCCGTTGACGTCGAGGAGGCTCCCGATCCCCTTGAGGGTGTGGCCGAGAATGTCGAGGGTCAGGGGGTCGGGGCTCACGGCGTAGTGGAAGGCCTGCGAGGCCAGGTAGTGCCCGGTCCAGATCGCCGAGTCTCCGCCGTCGTGATAGTCGACGACCGCGCCCGGGCTCCCGGGTCCGCCGTTGCGGTAGGCGTTGAGCCAGGTCTCGTTGTCGTCGGTGTCGGTGTTGGCCATGAGGACCGTGCCGAAGGGTTGGTTGACGTTGCGGATCTTGAGCTCGACGTTGCGAACGACCTCCTCGAAGGGGGTGTTTCGACCCGAGTCGGCTAGGGGCGCCGCGCCGTCCGCGGGGACGACGCCGACCGCGCCTTGGAGGCCTTGGAGCTGAGGCATGATCGCGTTCAGGCCGAGCCGCACGGCCTGCTCGACGATCCAGTTCACGGGCTGGTTCAAGACGCCGGTCAGCTGGGACACGATCGGGTTCGGCGAGTCGAAGCGAACCGTGAAGTCGATCTGAGGTTGACCGATCCGAGTCACGGTCGGGCGTGTGGGGTCGGTGTCGTCGAGGTCGGCGGTGGCGCCGACCCAGAGGTCCTCGATCACGATCGTGAGCGGGAGGTCGATCGTCGGCCGAAGGCCGGCCACGTTGAGCTTGACGCGAACGTCGGCGTCGAGGGCAATCTTCCAGCGCCCTCGAACCGGGACCCGGAGGTCGAGCTGTTGCATGTCTAGGCGAAGAAGTCCCGGGGCGACGGCCATGTCCGTCGCCGAGCCGAGCTTGACGTCACGGACCTCGACGTCGATCGCGCCGCTCTGATACTTCTTGCCCTTGAGCTGCGTCGCCAGGAGCGTCTCGAGCTGAGGCTGGACGACCTTGGGTCGCATGTAGTCCCAGAAGCCCTGGATCTCGGCGTTGAACACGTCGAGGGGGATCCCCACGCTGGCCGGCGCCTGCGGGATCGGGTTCTGGCTCGCGGCCTGCCCGGTCGTGGTCTGGGTCGCCGTCGAGACCGCGCTGGCGGTCGAGGCGCTCCCGCCACGGCCAGACGATCCGCCGTTGCAACCGGCGAACACGAGTCCGCAGGCCAAGGGGGCGCACCACAGGAGGGCGCGCAGCGACTGAGTGGAGGTAGGGAGGATCCGGTGATTCATGGAGGCTTCCTGTTCGGAGGAAGCTCCTTTGCAACGCGCAGACCAGGCCCCGAGGTCGGACACAACTCCTTTGGTAAGAAGCCTCGCTCCTCAGCTCAGAAGATGGCCTACGGGATCCGGGTGGCGGTATCCGCCAGGTTGGCGGAATAGGCCGGCAGGGTCCCCGTTCTGGGTCCCTCGCGTGGAGAGGGGGAGAAGCAACTCTTGGCTCGGCAGGAGCTTACGTCGAAGTCGGCGAGATCTGGGGAGACGCCGGAGCGCTGAAGTGAGGATCTCTATGGGCGGGTCGCTAGGCTCTCGCGGTGCCTCCCGAGCCTGAGAACACGAGCCGCTACTACGGCCTCTACATGGTGCCGATCGCGGTGATCACCATGGTCTGCACCCTGCCGGGGCAGACGATTGTGGTCAGCCAGTTCAACGACGCGATCCGGACCGACCTCGGGCTCAGCCTGAGCCAGATCAGCCTGGCCTACCTGATCGGGACCTCCTTGGCGGCCCTTCCCCTGACGCTGGTCGGGCGCGCTGCCGACCGCTTCGGGCTCCGGGTCGTGCTCGGGGTCGTCGCCGCGGCCTTCGCCCTGGCCCTCGTGCTCTTGGGCCAAGCCCGTGAACTCGTGACCCTCACGATCGGCTTCGCCCTGGTCCGCTTCCTCGGCCAAGGCTCCTTGGGCATGCTCGCGAGCCACACCCTGGCCATGTGGTTCGAGCGCCGCCTCGGCGTCATGGAGTCGATCAAGCACTTCGGGTTCTCCCTCGGCGCCCTCCTGCTCCCGATCGCGACGGTGACCCTGATCGGGGCCGTGGGCTGGCGGCGAGCCCTGGCCTGCCTCGGGGCCGGCGTGGCCCTCCTCCTCCTGCCCCTCGTGGCGACGGTGTTCCGCAATCGCCCGGAGGACGTGGGCCAAGTCCTCGACGGCGCGGCCCCTGCGCCCGAGGCCACCGGCGGCGGGGGCGACTCCTCAGCGGCGTCACCTGTGGACGAGTCCTTCACCTTGGGCGAGGCCTTTCGGACCCGCGCGTTTTGGGTCCTGCTCTTCTCGGGTCCCTTCCTGGGCTTGGTCGGGACGGCCATGCTCTTTCACACCCAGCCGATCCTGGCGTCTCTCGGCGTCGAGGACGCCCTGGCCGCGACGCCGAAGGCTCAGGCCGGCTGGCCGATCGCCCTCGCCCTGACCCCGCTCTTCGCGGGTTACCTGGCCGACACCTTTCACCCGCGCTGGCTCTTGCCCGCAGGCCTCGGCCTCTGCGCGCTCTCCTCGGTCTGCGTCGCCGTCGCGGGCCAAGGCCTGCTCGGGCTCTCGCCCTTGGTCTGGGTCGGCGCGGGCATGGCCGTGTTCGGTGTCGCTGGAGGACTCATGCAGGGCGTCGTGGGGCCGACGATCGCGCGCTACTTCGGCCGAACCCACCACGGCTCGATCCGGGGCGCCTCGATCACCGTCGCCGTCGCCGCGACGGCGACGGGGCCCTTTCTCCTCAGCGCCGGCGCCGACCTAGCCGGCGGGCGCTTCGACACGGTGTTCGGCGTGTTCGCGCTCTGCGCGCTCCCCTTGGCGCTGGCCGGCTTGACCCTGAGCAAGCCCGAGCGAGCCTAGAATCCCCCATGCGACTCGCGGCCTACGTCTATCCCGGTTGGCACCCGATCCCTGAGCGGGACGAGAGCTTTCATGAGGGCTTCACCGAGTGGGAGCTCGTTCGCGAGTGCGGGCCGCGCTTTGGGGGGCACGCCCAGCCCAAGGTCCCCCTGCTTGGGGAATACGACGACCGCGACCCGGTCGAGGTCGCGCGACGGGTCGAGGTCGCGCGGGCGCACGGGGTCGACGCCTTCGTGTATGGCTTCTTCTGGTGCCGCGGGAAGCGCGTGTTCCAAGACGCCTTGGACCTAGGCTTCCTGGGCTCGGAGCTCGGGCGCGAGACGCCCTTCGCGCTGATGTGGGCCAACCGCATGCCCCGCCGCGTGCTCCCGGTCCGCCGCCGCGACGCGCCGGTGATCGAGGGGACACGGCGCGTGCGCAGTGACCGCGAGGACTTCGTGGCCCTGATCGCCTACTTGGCCGAGCGCTACTTTGGCCGCGAGAACTACCTCCGGGTCGAGGGGAAGCTCTACTTCTCGATCTTCGACAGCACCTTCTTCATGAAGGAGCTCGGCACGGACGAGGCGCGGGGCGCGCTGGCTGACGCGCGCGAGCATGTTCGAAAGGCAGGGCTGGGCGAGGTCCACTTCGCGGCGATCGACCCCTCGCGCCACGTGATCGGCGACGTGGCCAAGGTCGGCTTCGACAGCGTGACCCACTACGTGCTCCTGCCCGAGTGGCGTGGGGAGCTGACCCAGGACTACACGATCTGCGCCCGGCGCCGGGCGGGAGAGTGGCCGGGCTACGCAGAGCAGAGCGGCCTGCCCTACTTCCCCTCGATCGCTACAGGCTGGGACGCCTCGCCGCGAGCGGCCGACTTCGGCGCCGAGCGCCCGCGCAAGTACCCCTGGTCACCGGTGGTCGTGGGTGAGCACCCGCGCGAATTTCAGCGTGCCCTTCGCGACGCGTTGTCCTTTAGTGACGAGAACGCTCACCCCGACCCTCTGGTGTTCTTGGCCTCGCTCAACGAGTGGAGCGAGGGCCACTACCTCGAGCCGGACGAGCGCTTTGGCTACGGCTGGCTCGAGGCCGTCCGCGCGGCCCGCGCCGCGAGGAACCAGTCCGGGTAGGTCTCGGTCTGGGCGAGCCACTCGCTCGGGATCCCCTCGAGTCCGGTCCCGGCAGCCAGGACCCCGCCCACGATCGCGCCCAGGGTGTCAATGTCCCCGCCGACGCTGACCGCCGTGCGGACCCCAGCGCGAAACTCGCCGAGGTGTCGCGCGGCGACCCAGAGCGCGAAGGGGACCGTGTCCATGCACGAGACCCGCGAGCCGTTGCCTACTTCGCGAGCGACCTCGAGGGGGTCCGCCTCCGGACCGTGTTCGTAGACGAGCTCCAGGCCCGCCTGGACCTCGCTCGCGGGGAGCGCGGCGAACACCCGAGCTAGGAGGTCCTGACCCGAGAGCTCCTCCTCGGCTCCTCGCGCGGCCCAGGCCGCCGCGAGGGCGACGGCGATCGCGCCGGCCGCGGCCTCTGGGTTGGTGTGGGTCACCTCTGCCGAGGCCCGCGCTTCGCGCGCGACGACGTCTAGGTCGTCGGCGAAGAATGCTCCCAGGGGAGCCACGCGCATGGCTGATCCGTTCCCGAAGGACCCCGAGCCGCCAAAGAGCGAGCCGGCGACGCTAGACCAGGGCTCGCCCGAGAGGACGCTCGGGAAGTAGTTGAAGAGCATGCCCGGCCCATACATCCGGCCTTCGTGGAAGTGCTCGGCGAAGCTCGCGGCCAAGGCGTCTTGGTCGACGCGGCCCTCCTCGAGGAGGACCCGCGCGATCGAGAAGGCCATTTCGCTGTCGTCGGTCCAGCTCCAGGGGCCGCGCGGGTCGCCTGTGGAGAGCGCGCCGCGATCCCAGATCACGGACTGGCCATAGCCGTCGCCGAGGACGAGGCCCTGGAGGGAGGCGTCTAGGCGGTCTAGGGGGGAGGGGTAGGGCATGGGTCGATCTCGTGGCCAAGGGTTGAGACCTTCAAGAAGGGACCCCCTGGCCTGGCCTTCCAGGTCGATCTAACGATAGGGCGATCCGGCGGCGTAGCTCTCGCAGACCAAGAGGGCGCCCTTGATCACTCCTATGCCGAGGAGCGTGATCCCGCATGCCAGGAAGACTGCCTCTTGGAGGGTCTTGATCCCTGGGTTCACGTAGAGATAGGTCGCGAGCGCCACGAAGGCCAGGGCCGAGACGAGGGGCCAGGCCACTGGCAGCTCCCAGCGATCGGGCCGCGGGGTCGTCTGGTCGCGCAGGGGCCGCGTCGGGACCGTCGCGTGCAGCTCGACGCCGTGAATCTGGAAGTGGGCCCGATCCGACTCGCGATAGTTCTCTCGGGCCTGGGCGTAGTTCCGCTGGGCCTGTTCCAGCAACCCGGAGTCCGGGTCAGCCTGGGCTCTCCGCAGGAGGGCCTCAGCTCGGTCCAGGAGCTCGCCGTAGCAGGGGAGCTCTAGCGCCTCGAGGCCGAGTCCCTGGCAGCCAATCGTGGGGCACGAGCTCAGCTCGCTCAGGCAGGCCTCGTGCAAGACGGTCCGACACCCTTGGCAGGACCGGACTCCCTGCTCAGGCAGTCCGTCGAGGCAGTAGGAGCACCGCAGCTCCTGGCTGCGGTTATGGGATTCAAGGCGAAGCATGTCGGAGGAGGTGCAATCGAGAGGCCAAAGGACCTTGGGCTCAGACCCCCATTGCTGCCCTTTGAGGGGCTTCGGCCACTCTGGTTGGCTCAGAAGGGTCGCGGGCCTGCGAACGGCGTTGCCAGCCTTGGCCCCAGCTGCAGCGCGAGTGCAGTATGAAAGGGCGTGCCCAGTCCTCAGCCTGCCCAGTCCAACGCCACCCAGCCCCCCAAGCCCAGGCCCTTCACGGTCAGCGAGGTCCTGCGCCAGCTGAAGGCTTGCCTCGAGGACAGCTTCCTCCCCCTCGCGGTGCGCGGAGAGGCCTGCGATCTCCGCCGACCCCGCGGGGGGCACCTCTACTTGAACCTTCGCGACAGCAACGCGCGCCTCAAGATCGTGGTGTTCTCGAGCACGCTCCAGAAAATGCCCCACCAGCCACGCGAGGGCGAGTCTCTCGTCGTTTGGGGACGTATGTCGGCCTACCCGGCCAGCGGCCAGGTCCAGCTGATCGCCGACGGGTTCGAGCCGGCCGGCCTCGGCGCTCGCTTCGCCGCGCGCGAGAAGCTCCGCAAGGAGCTCGCCGCCGAGGGGCTCTTCGCCCGCGAGCGCAAGCAAGCCCTCCCGCCCTTTCCGCGCCGAATCGGACTCGTGACTTCGCCCACGGGCTCCGCCGTCCACGACGTCCTCTCGACCCTCTCGCGCCGCTTCCCCCTCGCCGAGGCGCTGGTGGCGCCGACCCGAGTCAACGGCGCCAACGCCGCAGCGGATATCTCAGCGGCCCTTCGAGCGCTGGACCAGCGCGGCGAGTGCGACGTGATCTTGGTCGTGCGCGGCGGCGGCTCCCGCGAGGACCTGGCGGCCTTCGACGAGGAGATCCTGGTCCGCGGCCTGGCGCGCTGCAAGACGCCGGTCGTGACCGGCGTCGGCCACGAGGACGACACGACCCTGGCCGACCTCGTCGCAGACCGACGAGGTCCGACCCCGACCGGCGCCGCCGAGCTCGTGGTCCCGCACCGAGGCGAGCTCCTGGAAGAGCTCGCGGCCCACGGTGGCCGCCTGCGGCGCTCTCTCCGCGAGCGCCTGACTCACGCCAGCCGTCGCCTCGACGCCGCCGAGCGCTCGCACGCTCTCCAGGGGCCCCTTCTTCGCCTTCGTCGCGCTGGCGAGCAGCTAGCGGCTGCCGAGCGACGGCTCGAGCAAGCTCACCCTGCGGCCCAGATCAGACGCCAGGCCCAGGCCCTCGAGGAGAGCGCGAGCCGACTCCACCGGGCCGCGCGCGATCGCAGCGCCGCCGCCCAGCGGGAGCTGGAGTGGCGCGCCGAGCGCCTGGCTCGCCTCCACCCTGGCTCGCGCCTGAAGCTCCTTAGCGAGGCCCTCAAGGAGCGCGAGGAGCGCCTCCAGCGCAGCCTCCCGCTGACCTTCCAGCGCGAGCACGAGCGCCTGGCCGCCCTGGCGGGGCGCCTGGAGGGCTTGAGCCCGCTGGCGGTGCTGGCGCGGGGCTACAGCCTGACGCGCAAGGAGGGCGGGGTCGTCCGCGAGGCCGACTCCCTGGAGGTTGGAGACGAGATCGAGACGCACCTCGCCAAGGGCTCGATCAAGAGCCGCGTCCTCGAGGTCGACCTCGGTCCAGAAGAAGCAGATCAGGAGTAGGGAGTCCCGCGACCGCTGAGCGAGCCCTTCGCTCACATCACGCGACCGCAGAGGGGGCCCCTCGGACGCGCGATCCCCTTCCGCTCACCCCACCGGATCAGGGGGCAGTGTCCGCAGTCGCCTCCTCCACGTCTCCGGGGCCGGCCACGCGGTCAACAAAGGTGGGGGGCGCAGCCCCCCCATTAATCGAGCCGACCGCAGAGGGGGCCCCTCGGACGCGCGGCGCCCTTCCGCTCACCCCACCGGATCAGGGGGCAGTGTCCGCAGTCGCCTCCTCCAGGTCTCCGGGGCCGGCTACGCGATCAACAAAGCGCGACGAAGGACACTGGCCCCCGCGCCGTTACCCATGTCTTGGGACCAGTGTGTTACCCATATCTCGGGCCGTACAGGGCGCAGCCCCCCCATTAATCACGCCTCGTCGGCGAGGCGGCTGAAGTCGAGCAGGATCCCAGTCACGGTTTGGCCCTGCATGGACATTTCGCCCGCCTCGACTTTGGAGCTGAAGCTGAACTGACCGCGCTTGAGCCGCAGCATGTAGTGCACGACCGCGCTGTCCTTGAGGCCTTCGCCCTCGGCATAAACCGGCGCGCCCTCGTAGACGACGAGGGTCGAGGCGACGCCCGAGTCGTCGAAGACCCGCAGGGTCCCAGTCTTCTTGTTGAACTCGATCGTCTGGAGGACTTCGGCCAGCGAGACGCGCTCGAGGCGGCCGTGCATGGCTTCGGAGGTGGCCCCTAGCGTCCTCAATGGACGTGTCACCTCTTCGCCCATTTGCTCGGCGGTCCGGTCTGGCACGTCGCGGACAGCGATCACGTAGGGGCCGAGCTGAATCAGGTCACCGACCTTGATCGGGCCTTGTTGGATCCGTTCGCCGTTGAGGTGGAGCCCGTAGGTCGACTTGTCTTCGACGGTGATCGTGTCCCCCAGGACTCGGACCAGGGCGTGGGTCCGCGAGACGCTCTCGTGGGGCAGCACGAGATCCGAGGTCCGGCTCCGGCCCACCGAGATCGGGCTCCCCTCTGTCAGCGGCACGGCGCGGAAGGGCTCGCAGCAAAGGAAGGCCTTTATGTCCTCGGGGCGGAGCTTGCGAGTGGGGCGCTCGGTCTTGGCTTCCTTGGCGTTGGGTATCGCAGACGCCATGGCCCGGAGCTTGTTGGCCGCCGCTGGGTCGAGGCGCTTGGTCTTCTCGAGTTGGAGCCGCTGGGTCTCGTCCTCGCTAGCGTCCGTCCCGGGGGGCGGCCTCTTCGTGGGCGGCTTCTTCGGGGGCGGAGGCTTCTTGAAGAGCGGCTTGAGGACCTCTAGGGTCTCCGCCGCGACCCAGTCAGGCATGCCCTTCTTCCAGACCATGCTGGCCGGGGTAAAGCGTCCTTCTTGGACGAGGCGCTTGAAGTCGTGGTATTCGAAGGGTCCTTGTTGCTCTTGGTCGTCGCCCAGCAACACGTGGAGGCTGATCTTGGGTGGGGCCGGACGCGGCGGCGGCTTCGGCTTGCCAGGCTGACGTCGCCCGGTCCCAGAGCGCGCGGGTTGACGACGAGTCGTCGTCTGTTGGGGCTTGGGTCGACGGCCTGAGTCACCGCTCGGCTGTTCGTCGAGCGGAATCTGGCCACCGCAGCTGATGCAGGACCGCTCGCCCGGGGGGCTTTGGATCTTACAGCTCATGCAGAAGCGGGCCGGTCCCACGATCTCCTCCCTGGGTCGCGAAGTCACGAAGAAGTGAAGTTTAGCGAGGGGCTGCGCACTCTGCGACTCGGCGTAATCCCTCCCGAGCGCGCGGGCTCAGCCAAGGAAGCGCGAGAAGGTCTGGAGCTCGAGCTCGTATTCCTCCTGCGTAGAGCAGTAGGAGGCGACCTCCTCCTTGATCGCTTGGGCCAAGCGCTTGCGCGCTCGGTGGAGGGCGACCCGTGTCGCCCCGTCGCTTCGTCCGATCTTGACAGCGATCTCGGCTGGCGTCAGCCCTTCGCCGGCCAGGCAGAGGACTTGGTGCTGCGATTCGTTGTCGGTCTTGACTCGCTCGAGGGCTCGCTGGACCAACTCCTGGAGCCAGAGCCCCTCGAACTCCGCGGCCGCAGCCGGGGGAGGAGCGAGGTCGAGGGGGACGTGCTTTTGGCCGCCTCCCCGCTTGAGGGCTCCCTCTCGCTGGCGCCGCTCGCTGTAGACCCTGAGCGTGATCCCGATCAGGTAGTTGCGAAAGCGCCCCTTGGCGGCGTCGCCTTGGGCCAGGAGCTCACGGCTCAGGAGGCGCAGGAAGACCTCCTGTGAGACGTCCTCTGCGTCGGCCTCGTTGAGCCCGCGTCGACGCAGGAAGGCGATCACGGGCGCGCGGTAGCGCGTCGCGAAGTCGTTCAGGGCCGAGGGTTGTCCGGCGGCTGCGTCTTCGAGACGAGACCAGAGCGTGGTCCGAAAGCCTGTCATGAGAGCGCTCGTTCCGACACTCAGTAGCCTTTCTTCTCGCCGCGTTTGGCGAGGCGCTCTGCACGAGCTCGCCACTTGGCGGCGAGCTTGGGATCTGCTGTGACCCCTCTCCCCCTAGCGTAGCAATCAGCCAGCAGGTTGCAGGTCGAAGGCGTCCAGTGCTGGGCGGAGATCGACTCGAGGAGTTTCACCGCGCGCTGAGGATTCGGTGGTCCGCCCCTAGGGGTGAAGAGGTAGTCAGCGAGGTGATAGGTCGAGACGGGGTCGCCTTCCTTCACAGCGATCTCCAGCAAGAGCCTGGCCTCGAGGTGGAGCCCCTCTTCTCTCTTGAAGCGCAAGGCCGCGCGCCTGTGGACCTGTTGCATCCCTGCACGCTGTGCCCTCTCGAAGGACGCCAGGCCGCGCTTGAGGTCGTAGTGCTTGGGATAGCGAAAGCGGTTCAGGTAGAGGTTCCCGAGGTTTATGTGCGCCTGCACGATGCCAGCAGCGGCCGCCCGCTCGAGGAACTTGACCCCCTCCGAGACGTTCGCCTCGACGCCGAGACCCCGTGCGAGGGCTGTGCCCCAGTTCATGTAGCCGTAGGGGGAGTCGAGGAGTGCAGCCCGCCGGAAGGCCTCGGCCGCTTCCCGATCCGGGTCCTTGGAGGCGATCTCCTTACGGACGACGGCGAGTCCGAAGTGAATATGAGCCTGTGGGTTGATCGAGTTCTTGGCGTTGCGAAACAGCTCCGCGGCTTGGGTTCGCAGTCTCTTGTCTCCGCTCGGCTGCTTGGCCAAGTCGAGGAGGAGGAGCGCCAGCTCGCCTTTGAGGTAGTGCGAGGCGCTCCTGGCGCCATAGCGGACCCGGTCGTCGAGGACTAGCGGCTTCCCCTTGTCCTTCTCGATTGCAGTCCGAACCATGAGCAAGGTCTCGAAGTAGACGAGGTTGGCAGGTCGCGAGCCCGCTGCCCTTGCCAAAGCGAGGGTGCGTTTGGCCTGCTCGAAGTCCTTCGGGACGCCCTTCCCCAGCATTTGGCAGCGCGCCAGCTCCTGGAGGCCGATGGAGCTCCCGACCCTCGCGGCGGCCTCGAGATCGGACACGATCAGGGCGTAGTCGGCGCCATTGTTCTGGATCTCGAATCGGGCTCTCAGGCCCCGAGCCGATTGGCTCCCGAGGGCGATCGCGCTCGCGGTCCAGTCCAGGGCGCGGTCCCTGTGCCCGAGGGCGGCGAAGAACTGCGCCATGCGGTTCGCGGTCTCGTCGTCGCCCGCAGCGAGGGCCGCGCGAGCTTCGGCCATGGGGATCGGGGTCCCCTTGGTGGCGTGCCTGCGCAGGAGGGCTCCACAGGACTTGGCGGTCAGCGCGCGCTCCTCCCAGAGAGCGCTCTGGTGTTGGTCCTGGGGGGCTGTCGGGTGCACGTAGGAGCGGCTGAGGTCCTCCATGGAGTCCGGGCAGCCGTTCTTCGCCGCCTTGGCCAGCCACTCACGTCCGCTGTCCACGTCGCGGGTGGCGTTCCAGCCGAGGAAGAGGCGGCGACCCAGGATCCGCATCGCTGCCAGGTTCCCCCGTCCCGCCTCGACACGCAGCTCCTCAACCGAGGCTCTCATGAAGCGTCGTCGGTCCTCGAAGTATGGCCGGGTCCCATAGGCGGGCACCAAGGGCGTTGAGTCGGGGATGACTGCCCTCGCGGGCGATGGGCTCGGGCTGGGAGCGCGCGCGATCGGAGCCTCTGTCGGAGCCGGGCTAGGCTCCGCGATCGTCGGGGTCGGGGTCGGGGTCGGGGTCGGGGTCGGGGGGAGCTCGACCAGCCCGGGGCTCGGGCTCGCGACCGCCGCAGGGGTCTCGCCGAACAAGGACTTCCTCAGGAGGCCCATGACGACCGCACCGCCCAAAGCCCCAGCGCAGAGGACGAGGATCGAGAACAGCCAGGGTGCGAAGGCCGGCTTAGGCGGGGGGTTCCGAATCCGCTGGAGCCTCTCGAGGAACACCTGCGCGTTGGGCAAGCGCTGGGCCTGTCGTCGCTGGAGGACCTCCTTGAAGAGCAGCTTCTCCAAGGCTCGAGGGGGCCCCGGCTGAGCGTTCGGCGGCGGCGCGAAGTTGGCGGCGCAGATCCGACTGATCAGCTCTTGAATCGTGAGCGAGTCCTGGATCCATGTCTCTTGGTAGAGGGCCTCATAGAAGATCTGACCGAGGGACCACACGTCCGTCGCGGTGCTCGACTCCTGGCCCAAGACCTGCTCAGGGGCCATATAGGCCGGGGTCCCGAGGAACTGCCCTGTCGCCGTGAGGCTGCTCTCGGAGACGTGCGCGAGGCCGAAGTCAGCCACGTAGACCCGACCGGGGGCCTGGACCAAGATGTTCTCGGGCTTTAGGTCGCGGTGGGTGATCCCCTCCGCGTGGGCCGCAGCCACACCCGAGAGGGCCTGCTCGAAGAGATCCAAGCGGCCCTCCAGGTCCCGCTCGGCGAAGGCTGCGGTCAGGTCGCGGGCCCCGGGCACGAGCTCGTAGACGATGTAGGGACGATCGTTCTCCTCCCCGACTTGGAACACAGCCAAGATGTTGGGGTGGCTGAGGGAGGCCGTGGCGCGGGCCTCGCGGAGGAAGCGGGCTCGCAGCTGGGGCGTCGTCTTGCGTAGGAGCTTGATCGCGACGTCGCGGGAGAGGGCCTCGTCGGTGGCCAGGAGGACGTCTCCGAAGGCTCCCTCGCCCAGGCTCCCCTTGATCCGAAATCGTTCAGCGAACAGGGTCCCGGCCTCGGGTGGTGGTGGCGCTCCCGCCTCCACGCCACGTCCGAGCTCAGGGCGCTCGCCCTCGTCGGGGGCGAGATCTTGCCCCCCAAGGAGGCCGAAAATGCGGAGGGGATCTACCGCCATGCGGCTCATGGTAGCCCGGGGACTCGCTGTCCGAGCCAGTCAGTCGCAGGACTTGCGGAAGAACCATCAACCTTGATGAGGGACCTCGGAGAGCGGATTCGCTACTACAGGTGCTCGCCTCCCCCTCAGGTGTCTAGTTGCGCTCGCGATTGGGTCACCCCACCTGCGGGGGAGGCGATTCTCGTGCCGAGGCGCGCCCCAGAAGGCTCCGCACCAGAATCGATGAGCATCCTCCGAGTCGACTGAGTAGTCTCGACTTGTATCCAAACTTTGATCCGCCAGCTCGTTCGTTAGGGGAAGAACTAATGAGCCGCGCGAAGCACGTGCTGGAGCTGCTCCAGCACGGACAGATAGTCTTCCGCCTCTTCGAAGGCGAGACCGTCGTCGCAGGACGAGGTAGAGACTCTGACTGGGTCCTCCACGACGGATCGATCTCGCGATCCCATGCCCGATTGACCTGGGGGATCAAGGTCGAGCCGACCGTGACTGACCTCGAGAGTCAAAACGGGACGTTCGTAGCGGGGCAGGCGCTGGCCCCGGATCGCCCACAGCAGCTGAAAGACGGAGAAACGCTCTCGCTGGGCGCCCTCGACTACCAAGTCCGGGTCGGAGCCTTGTCCTTCGCCCCAGCGGCGATCCTGGACTCGGACACGCCTCCAGACCCCATCCAGGGGCGCTTTCGCGGCTGGCAGGAGATCCGGAGCTTCCTCCTCTCGCTCGAGGCGAAGCGTCATACAGGGACGTTCTTGATCTCTCGACCCGCAGGCCAAGAGCAGGTCACAGTCTTCCTGGGGAGCCTCGTTCTCGAGCCCGCTGCGGGGGTGGCGCTGCTCCGGACGCTGGCCGCTGCGCCGGCCAGCGTCCGCTACGCAGTCAGCTCGAAGCTCGAGATCGGAACTCAGCCCACGGTCGGGTGCCTCCCAAGTGAGCTGATCGCGACGTGGGAGAAGGGCGAGGGGACTCACTCCACGCACCGCTATGCGCGGGATCGACCGGACAGCGACTCGTGAACGAGCTCGCCTTCGGCCCCTATCTCCTCGAGGAGCGGATCGGAGGTGGGGCCATGGGTGAGGTCTGGCGAGCTCGTCACCGCGAGCTAGCCCAGGCTGCGGCACTCAAGCGCGCCGCTCGACCGACGTCTGCCAATGACGCCCGGCTCTCAGCAGAAGGCAGGCTCCTGGCGAGCCTCCGCTCGCAACACTCGCTGCGTGTTCTCTCGGTGGGCGTCGCGCGCGGCGAGACCTACCTGGCCCTCGAGCTCCTAGAGGGGCTGGATTTGGAGCGGCTCGTGGTCCGCCAGGGGGCTCTCCCCGAGGCGCGCGCCCTCCACCTCCTCGACCAAGCTTGTGCTTCGATCGGCGAGCTGCACCGCCTGGGCTGGGTCCATCGAGATCTGACCCCGAGCAACCTCATGACCTGCCGCTTCGGGCTGGAGGTGGACCGGCTCAAGGTCCTCGACTTCGGGATCGCAGCGCGCCGGGCGGAGCCGGCGGGGCGGCCCTGCGGAACTCCAGGCTACGTCGCCCCAGAGCAACAGCGCGGAGCCGTCGACGCGCGGGCCGACGTCTACTCCCTCGCTTGCTGCGCCTACTTCCTCTTAACCGGGCGCCCTGTGTTCCAAGCTCGAAGCGCGGGCGAGCTCCTCGAGAAGCACGAGCGCGCCCAACCTCGGCCCCCGGGTGAGCTGGCCGAGGTCTCGCCGGCGACGAGCGCCCTGATTCTCCGCGCGCTGGCCAAGGCACCGAGCGAGCGATTCGCTGACGCCTGGGTTCTCCGGGAAGCCCTCGAAGGACTCGACCGACCCCGCTGGTCCCCTGCGGAGGCCCGAGCCTGGTGGGAGCCCGTGTGGCCCTTCGCTGCCCAGGCCTCCCCGCCCAGCGCAAAAGACAACAACTAGATGGTTACAAGCCGACGGCGGCGTAGCGGCGAGAGGGACGGACTCCGCTGTTCGGCTCAGCGCCCAGGAGGTCTTCTGCGATCTGCATGAAGGCCGCCATCTCCTGGCGAAGGGTGGGCCTCTTCGCAGCCTTCTGCGGAGTCCGCGCCCTGAGGTGCTCGGCCGCTCCCAGGCGGCGCAGGGCAGTCCGGCGCACCGCGCTCACGATCGGATCCTCGAGGGTCCGAGTCACGAGGAGATCTTGGAGATAGCGGACCGCGGCGATCGCGCTTGCATACACGCCGTCGAGGGCCTCTGGGCTCTCTCGCCGCTGGGCCTCGGCGCGCTGAAGCTCTTGGGCCAGCCGGGGTCGGAGCGTTCCGTCCTCCGGCGGGAACTCGATGAGGTGAGTCAGGCTGAGCCAGGCCGAGACCGACTCCTGAGCGCAGGGCCTAGGACCCCGCACGTGGGTTCCAAGATGGGTTGGGGCGACGAGTGAGATAGACATTGACCGATCCTCCACCCAGCTCGAATACACACCGCGGTCCTTTGATCTAAGTGTCCCAACTCGGGCGAGGGGCAGGGCCCGCACCAGGCTCGTGCCAGCGCTGTCACCTCCCAACGGCCGGGTCTGGTTCAGGGAAGGCCAAGGGTGGCACTGGCCTCGCCAGAGCCTGTGTTCAGCCTTTGAGTTGCGGGGGAGCCCCGCTTGCTCTGAGCCGAGGACCACCACCCTGGGACCGGGGGGTGTCGAGGAGAAGCCACCCCTGGCGCCCTTCGGTCCCGACCTGGATCGAGCAATGAGTCAAGCGGTCGCCCCCTTTCCTGTTGGAGCTCTCGTCCTCGACGCCGACGATCTCAAGCGCATCGTGATCGGCGTCAAGCCCGACGGTCGGGTCATGACCGTCGGCGCGCCGGACCTCCCTTGGGTCCGGCGCGGGAGCGTCGAGGTCGCCCCTCCTGCTCGCTTCCGTCCCTGCCCTCCCAGCCTGAAGGCTTGCCCCCCAGAGCTGCGGTAGATCGCCCGCGGGCCGCAGCCCCAGGGCCGCGATCAGCTACCGAGCCCGAGACCTTCGGCGGCGCGGGTTGTAGTCGCGGCTTTGAAGTCCGTGCTTCTTGAGCTTCCTGAGGAGCGTCCTGCGGCTCAACCCAGCCGTGGCTGCGGTGTCCTCGATGTGGCCGAGGTTGTAGGTCAAGGCTGCCTCGAGATAGCGCCGCTCGACCCCGTCTAGGACCTCACAGAGCGAGCGGCCGATCTGGATCTGGGCGTCCTCCTCTGGCGGGAGCGGATCCTCGAGGGGCTCCGCGCGGAAGGCGCGCGTTGGGACCTCGTCTGGGTGTCGGGCCAGGCGTCGCGTCTCGTCCTTGCGAGGAGCGTGCAGGGGGAGGGCCATTCGCTCGGCAGAGCCCAGGGACCCGTAGAGGTCGTCGGCGTGGAGGATCCTGCCGCCGGGGGGCGTCAGGACCAAGCGCTCCGCGAGGTTGGCCAGCTGGCGGATGTTGCCGGGCCAGGCGTAGTCGAGGAGGGCCTGCTCGAAGCTCGGACCGAGCTCTGGGCAGCGGAGCTCATGCCGCTCGGCGAGGGCGGCGCAGAAGTGCCGGAAGAGCGGGACTATGTCCGCGCGCCGCTCACGCAGGGCCGGGACCTCGGCCCGGATCACGTCTAATCGATACAAGAGGTCCTCGCGAAAGCGTCCCGAGAGGACGGCGCTCTCGAGTTGGACGCTGGTCGCCGCCAAGACGCGCACGTCCACGGCCTGCTCCGACGACGAGCCGACTGGGCGGATCGTCCCCTCCTCGAGGGTTCGCAAGGTGGCAGCCTGGACCGAGAGGGGCATGTCGCCGATCTCGTCGAGGAAGAGGGTCCCTCCGTCAGCCTGCTCGAAGAGCCCTGCTCTGGCATGGACGGCGCCCGTAAAGGCCCCGCGCTCGTGGCCGAAGAGCTCGGCTTGCATGAGCGAGTTGGAGACCGCCGCGCAGTTCACCGCCACGAAGGGCCCCTCCCGCCCAGAGGCCCCATGAATGGCGCGAGCCAAGACCTCCTTCCCGGTCCCGGTCTCTCCTAGGAGGAGCACTCGCGCGCGGGTCGGGGCCACGGCCAGGCAGGTCTCGACGACGCGGAGAAAGGCTGGGGTCCGAGTCTGGTGAAGCAAGTGCTCGGCTCGAGAGCGCGCAGGGGGAGGGAGGAGGCTGCAGATCTCCCCTGCCAGCACAGCCGGATCGAGGCTGCCCTTGGTGTGGTAGCTGTCTAGTCCAGCCTCAATACAGCGCGCGCGCGTCTCCTTCGTGTCGTCGGAGGACACGGCGAGGAGGGGGACCGTCGGCCCCAGCTCGGCGGTGAGCCCGAGGATCGTCTCGGCGGGGTCTCCTCCGGCGAGGTCTAGGTCGATCAGGACCAAGTCTGGGCGCTCCGCTGCCAGGAAGCGCCAGGCCTCGGGGAAGCTCGCTACGGAGAGCCGCGCCCAGGGGGCCTTGCTCAGCGCTCGAAGCTGCGCGAGGACGAGTCGAAACTCGAGACACTCACTCTCGACCAAGAGCACTCGCTGCGGCGGAGGGGCTGAGAGCTCAGGTAATCGAGCTTTTGCCTGCTTAGAACGATACCTAGGAGCCGGCGCGTGGTCGCCGGCGTGCGTCCGTGTGGTCACTGCTGTTCACCCGATTCCCCCAAGCTGTTGAGGTCCGATCCAATTCTGGTGTAGCCCGGTCAACCAGATAGTTCAAGGATCTTTGTCCAAGTCCTATGAGCACAAGTCAAAGGATGAAGTGCGTGCTTCGGAAGTCGGCTGGGGTGGGCTGGAGGCCGCGTTGTTACGGGTCTTCTGGAGTTAGGGGAGATGCCTTGAATCATCGTTGTCGGGCTGCCACCCTCGCGTCGGTCGGGGAGATACATGAGCACTACTAACTACAACACAGAGCGCACGGCTACCCGTTCGTACGCTCAGGACGAGCAGGTCACGTGCTCTTCTCGAGACGACGTCGCGAGGTGGATGCAGGGCCAGCGTGAGCCGGACGCTCCCTGCGTTGGGGCGGTCATCGACGATCGTTACCGACTCGACGAGTTCCTGGGGAGGGGCGGATTCGGCGCGGTCTACAAGGCTCAGGACCTCGTGGGGCAGGAGCCTGTCGCTATCAAGGTCCTGACCGCAGAGCGCCGGGCTGCGGGCGAGTGGCGCTTCCAGCGCGCGGGGCGCCTGCTCTGCGAACTTCGCCACCCTGGCCTGATCGCGGGCCTCGCGTGCGGAGCTTGCGGCCCGGTCGAGTACGTGGCAATGGAGTATCTGCCAGACTCTCTGGACTTGCAGCAGGTCATGGAGGCGAACCCCAGCGGGCTCCCCTGGACTGACGCCGCCCAGCACGCCTGCGAGCTCCTCGACGCCCTCGACTTCCTTCATGGCTGCGGAGTCGTTCACCGCGATGTCAAGCCACGCAATGTCCTCTTGAGTCAACGCGGCGTAGTCCTGATCGACTTCGACCTGGCTAAGCGAATCCAGCACGACGTAGAGGACTCTGGAGAGTTCAACCTCGACGCCGTCGCTGACGAGCGAACCCGGCGCGGACTGACCGGAACGCCGCTCTACATGTCTCCGGAGCGCATGAACGGGCAGGGCGCTAGCCCGGCGGCGGATCTCTATGCCGCAGCCCTCGTCCTCTTCGTCCTCTTGACTCGCAAGCTCCCGAGCGACTGCTTGATCCAGCCCCAGACACTCCGTGAGCTGCGCGCAGTCCGTCGGCTCCGACCGCCGCACCTGCACACGGACCTGGGCCTCTCGGTCCCAGAAGACCTCGACGCCTACCTCCGGCGAGCGCTCGACCCCCACCCGAAGGCTCGCTTTCCCAACGCCGCCGAGATGTACGAAGAGCTCGTCGGAATTCTCCTCGTGCACGGCTAGGGCGCAGTGTGTAACCATCAAAGTGCCACTTATGGCACGACATGGGGCAAGAGTGGCACTGATCTGGGCCAGGACGCCTCACACAGGGGCCTGGGGGCTCCCTGGTAGAGGGTTGGGGCCGGAGCGCAGGGTGCTAGATCCCAGGATGGTCATGGCGCGGGGAAGCGCTGGGGCTGAGCAGAGCATGAGTCGGGAGAGGTGTCAGGTGGAGTTGCCAACCAAGATCGTAGTGGGAGTGGACATATCAGAGTCCTTGATCCCAGTGTTCAACGAGGCCTCGACCCTGGGTCGCCTGCTGGGGGCCGAGCTGGCCTTGGCCCACGCCATAGACGAGGTCTCGCCAGCGTCGACGGCCTTCGACGTCCTCGCTGAGCAGGCCTACGAGACCTTCTCGGGTCTCAGGCTCCGCGCGCAGTTTCACGGCGTGGTCCTCGATCCGATCGACTACGTCCGCGCAGGGACCCCCGAGAGCGTCCTCTGTGAGGTCGCGCAGGACACAGCTGCTGATTGGATCATGGTCGGAGCTGGCAACCGCACGCCCCTAGAGCGCCTCTTGGGCGACCCGACGGCCGAATCGGTCCTCTGTGACTCGCCCCTCCCGGTCTGGGTCGTGCGACCCAGCGCGCCCCTCGACAAGCTGACGCGGATCGTGTGCGCAGTCGACGGCTCCGAGCCAGCGCGCTGCGCGACCCTGACCGCGGCGGCCTTCGCCCAGCGCATTGGCGCAGGCCTGACGCTCCTCGCGATAGGTCCCCACGCCAAGACGGGACCCGTGACGCGGCGCCTCGCCCGCTCCTTGATTCAGACCGGCACGACGAAGGGCAAGCGACCCGCCTTCGAGGTCCTGACGGTCAAGGGCGATCCGCAGAGCGAGATCCTCCGCCACCTCGACCTCAGCGAAGCCGACCTCCTCGTGCTCGGCTGCGCCGGCCGCAAGGGCCTCCGGCGAGTGTGGCGGAGGAACACGGTCGAGCGCCTCGCGCGACGCGTGCCCTGTTCGGTGCTCAGCGTGCCCTCGCTGGCGCGGCGCCCTCGCCCCCTCTTCGCGCGGGCCGGGGTCGCTGGGCTCCACTCGCAAACTCACCTCCACCAGAGCCCGGCGCACACGCCGCCGCGTCGCGCGCCGAGCAGCGGGCCTCTGGTCGGCTCTTGGCCGAACGCTAAGGGAGTCTGAGCACAAACAAAGCAGGATCGGCGCGCGCGAGGCGGGTGGGTAGAACCACGGCTACCCTCCGCCCTCGGCCGCCGGCGTCGCTCGCGACTTCCCCCCCCGGAACCGCGAGCGGCGTCCCTGCGCCTCCTCGCTTCAGTCCTGCTTGGGCGCGACGTCCACTTGAGCGCCGCTGAGGCTGAGGCCGAACTCGGCCTTGACGAGCTTCGAGGCCTCCTGGGCTGGCCCGCGATAGGGGCCATGAGTCACGACTCGGACCCGGCTCCCGGCGCCGTAGGCGACTCGATCCCCTTTGGGCGCCCAGCGCACGAAGCCGCCGCCGACCCCGATTCGCCGCAGGGTCCCGCCCTCGACGTCGAGGAGGTTGAACCCGCGGTTGCTCACCGTGGCCAGGACCTCTCCCTTGGGCGACCACTCGGCCCCTTGGGCGTGGAGTCGCTTGAGGACGCGCAAGGGCTGGGTCGCCACGAGCGCGCAGCCGGTCGCGGTCGTTCCCCAGATCAGGCGATCTCCCCGCGCCGACCAGGCGACCAGGCCCGCGACCCAGCGGCCCTCTGGGGCAGCTAGGCGCTCGCGCACCTGGCCCGCGTCCGCGCTGACGAGGAGGAGCTCCTGCTGGCCCGCGACGGCGATCACCTCGCCGGTGGGCGACCAAGCCAGGGGCGCGGGGGTCAGGGGACCGTAGCTCCGGTAGGAGCCACCCAGGACCCCGTGGAGGAACCAGCCCTCGCCGCTCTCGACCTCCCAGGTCATGAGCGAGGCGCGGGAGCGATCCCGAATCAGGAGCGCTAGCCTCCGGCCGTCAGGGGTCCAGCGCAGGGATCCGCTCAGGTAGGTCGCGCCGGCTGGGAGCGCCCGCCTGGCCACGACCTTGCCCCTCCGGTCGAAGGCGCGCAGCTCGACGGCTCCCTCGGGGCCTCCCTCGGCTTGGCAGGGAACCACGAGGAGCTTCCCTCCCGCTGACCAGGCCCCCCCAGCTCGGTCCACGATCGGGGCGGCCCACTGGGCTTCGGTGTCCTGGCGTGACGTGTTGAGGAGGGTCACGCCGGCGCTGGTGCAGGTCGCGAGGATCTTCCCCTCCCAGGTCAGGGAGCGGACCGGGCCGGGCAGGGGAACCTGTTGCACGCTCTGGCCGCCGGAGGGCTTGATCGTCAGCAGGAGGAGCTCTCTGGCGCCCGCAGAGGCCAGGGCCAGGACCCCGTCCTCGCTAAAGGCTAGCCCGCTTCCATCACCATTAGTGAAACAAGGACGTCGTACCTCGATGCCATAACGCTGTTGCGACACATCAAAACAGCAAACGAAGGACGACGACCTTGAAGACAGAGTGTATTCCCAGCG